>Ga0123341_1007359_pt1 | contig 10021 bp, 4 predicted proteins | sample Turbeapinknodule_FD_89959 | JGI IMG/M metagenome (GOLD analysis project Ga0123341, IMG submission 89959) | Root nodule microbial communities of legume samples collected from Mexico - Turtle bean Mexico pink nodule | ecosystem: Host-associated > Plants > Roots > Nodule | place: Mexico: Nepantla...
CCTTAATTGGAGGATAACATAAATATTTCATAAATTGTAGGTAATTGTTGTCTTTATCAAAATTCTTTAAACGTAAAAATTCTAGAAGAGAAAAAAAATCATTTTTAGTTAAAATTAGTTTATGTATAAACTAATTTACAAAATTTCCCTTAAATTTTATTCAAATTTTCCTAGTTAATTTTAATTTATTGAAAAGTTCATGTTATTGATTTTTCTTACTTTTCTAATTTTTCTCTTCGATTAATACTTGTGAAGAAGTTCATCTAAAAATTCTTTTTAGTGATGATTTATGATCTGTTGATACCTTTATTTTTTTTTAATTCTTTTTTAAAAGAGTTAATAGTTATGTACAAATGTAGAAAGTAAAAGTAAAGTGAAAATAAAATGAAATGAAATTTGTGTAATTATATGAGTAAAAGAAAATGGAAAGAAAAATGGTTCCCATGAATTCAAATAACTTCGAAGCTACTTTAATAGGGGAGTAAACAATGTTTCAGAAGTTTTTGCCTTTATTCAATTAAGGTTTTGGTCGTAGGTCATTGTCAAGTTTTATTTTATGTTTTTGTTTTCTTTTTTTACTGATGTCTTGATCCTCTGGTCTATATGAGGATGGTTTATTGACGTTTTTCAGGGATTTGTTCTTTTAGGTGGATTCTCTGGATCCAGTTAGATGAGTTGTTTTTAGGAGTCTAGTGAAATGAGCTTTTGTCGTTTAGAGTTTGAATTTTTTATTAAGGATTAAACCACCCTTAAAATGATTCACATTTATTTATTTTTTATTATCGATAAAAAATGACATATATTAATTGGTTGCATAACTGTGTAGAAACCTCCTTGGTGAAGAATTGGAGCACTTAGATGTTAAGGATCTTGAACAGCTTGAGCGTCAGCTGGACTCTTCCCTGAAGCAAATCAGGTCTAACAAGGTACCTCTGTTCAACTAATTTATCATACAATTTGTTTCAATCAATCTTAATTATTATATTATTTATTGAAAGATGAAAATGTGACAAGGGCTTTGCAATATAAAATTTAAAGTTTCTGTTGTTCTTGCTGGAAAGACTGAAAATTACAATATCAAAATATGTTGCACTCAATAAAATTAATTACATGTCCAAGGGATGTTAGAGGGATCACATTGATTTATATTTTATTTAGAGGAATCTCTCTGAGAATAACCCACAGAACAAATAAGCATTAAATGTAAAATATACTCTTAATTTTTCATCAACTGCATATATTTGAAATTTGATTTTTTTTAATATAAATGAGTACTTTACATCTGACAACCCCTTCACTAAAAGTATACCAAACATCAATAAAGTTTGTCCTTTAAAGCTACAAAAAATATTCATGGTGAACTGAGAAGTTTTGACTTTCTAAAATCTGAAATTCACTAGTAATCTTGACAATTCATTCTTCAAAAAGTTTACAAAATATATATAAGATGCATATTTTAAAATTCTCCAACCTGATTTTGATTACATAAAATTTAAATTTGTAATAAATAAATATTTTCAAACATACTTTTGTTGAAAAGTAAAATTAAAACATTCTCTTTACACTATCATCCCTAAAGATAGTTGTTCTAATTTATATTCCAAAAGAAGTTTTTCTAGTGTACAATATAACAAGTTAAAAAATTAAGTTTACATCATCCTCTTATACATTCCATATTATAAAGTAGATATATAATGTTATTTGTACAACAGTGAGAAAGAATGAGAGAGAAGAGAAGAAATAGAATGTGATAAGTGAACAAGGAAAAACATCATCGTACCAATAATACAACTCAAAAGTACATCACTCACCCAGACAATTATTTTTGTCCTCTTTTAATGAAATGACTCATTCTAAACATTTTATTGACACTTATTATTGTATTATCATATTACACTTTTCTATCATGTTAGATTTCTGGTATATCTACAAATGATTTAAATAGTATATATCTTTGAACTGTTCCAAAGGGTCACCAATATTTTGATCATAGGTGCCTTTTGTCTTTGTTTGTTGGGTGGATCTTCCATGCATGGATAGTGGAAACTGTACTTATCAGTGATGTTTGTGTACTGTTAAACAGTTTTAGTACCCATATCAGTCTGTCATATAGTCTAATCTATTATAAATATGACATCAACCTAAGAATTTACGTTGTTTGATGTACTATATACAACTAAACTAGCTACATCAGAGGTGTATATCCTTTGCCAGAGTTCAACTGTTTGATAAGACATGTTTTGTTCTAAAAATTGAGACCATAATTTGTCTTAGTCTTGTCTTGAGATTAGATGTTCCATGTGCCAGTTGGCCTCATTTTTTTTTTAAATTTTATCACTGCAGCTAGATTCTGATCATCATTGTCTGAAACTATAATATATTTACATACAAAATAATTTGCTTAATTATTTTGATCATTAACATGTCTCTTTTGTAATTATGCATGACTGCATCACATTCTACAATAATCAAGTATTTTTTGCTTTCCATTAACATGTCACATGCTCATAAATATTTGATATCAGCATTTGGACATTTTGAGTAGAAAATTGGCATCTAAATAATTGTTTTCAGAGAACAAAAAGGAAATAAAATGGTGTTCAAATTAAGTTCAGGATTTATTACGAAAATTTGTGTAATTGTAGACAACTTGCAGACTGCAATATGTGCTAACATAAGAGACACTCACACGAGAGTAAATCAAATTATTTAGAAAAAGGTTTAAAATTACTGTTTGTTTCATAATTTAATTTTAATCTAATGATAAAAAAATGGATAGTTGATTAGAATGGTTAGTTTGAAAAATAAAGTGTAATTCTTTCAAAATTATTTTTCAGAGAACTTTATTTCTCTTTTTCTCCATGTATAAAATGTGGAATTCATGATTTTACATTAATGATTTCTGATAATTTTTTTATTTTAAATACATGTGGACTATACCACTAGTGCGGTTATTTAGAAAATAAAAATTAATATGACCATGGATAATTATTAACTTAATATTTATTTTAAAAAGTTTTCGCACTAAGACTCTTACAAAAGAAAAATAAAAATAAAATGGACATCTCTATAAGTTAAATTAATTTGTGAATAAATTAATATGTATAAGTTCTCTTATATAACTTTTTAAAATTTTATTTTTAACTATTACAAACACTAATTTTAATTCATAAAAAGGTAAATTTTTTCATATATATTTTTTTCTTCCAAAATTTCTTGTAAAGCTCATCCAAACAATTTTATAATTGCCTTAACTCAACTATAAAATAAAAACCTCAAACTATCTTCATCTAAGTATTTTTTTATTTTATGGGCAATAAAAAATAAATAAATAGGAACCACTTCAGAGGTGGTTCAACCCTTATACACGGTACTCAAGCACCAAACTAAGCCTAAGCACCTCCAAAACTAACTAAAAAACCTTTCTCTTACTACACCTAGCAATTACTTCAAGAAATTAACCTCATACACTCCATAGGTTCCAAACACCAATCAGAAAAGGAAAACGAAGCTAAGTGAGCTTTTGTAGAAACCCAAGACCACATCTTAACTTGAACCAAAGCAAAAACTTCATCCGTGTCAGCCACTCCTCTTTTGAAAACTATATGATTCCTGTGATTCCAGATTTCGCTAACCACCCCGACCCAAATTGTGTTCCAAACGAGATTAACTGACACAGAAGGAAGACTCATCCTAAAATGAACAAAGTTAGACATCGGCTCGATGTGTGACACAAACAAAACCCCAAGCCATCCATAACATAAACACCAAACTCGCCAAGCGAAACTACACCCGAAGAACAAGTGACTACAAGACTCTTCCTCCTTCCCACACAAACAACACAACAAGCTTTCTACCAACACCCCTCTTTTGCTTAAATTTACCCTGTTAGCAAGTTTGTTTTCCAATAACCTCCAAGCCATAAGCCCAGCAAAGGTACTGTCTTGCACTCCCAAAGCATACAGAAAACCGGCGAAGGAACCACCTCTTTGTCCTTCCTAACAAGATTGTAGGCAGAATTAACTGAAAAAGTTTGGAGACCCCCACCCTTCCAAATCCAACAGTCAGCCTCACCCGGGACCATCCTAGCCTCAAGCAGAATCGTACTTAACTGATCTGCCAACGACTTCTCCCAATCGAAGAACGATCTTCTCCACGCTAGTTGCCAAACCCAACTTCCATTAGACCAAGAACCAAGCTCCGACACCTTTGCGTCTTTGGTAGAACTAATGGAGAACAATCTTGGAAAGACGTTCTTCAGTGCCTCACCATTCAGCCATCTGTCCTTCCAGAAGTAAACATTTTTCCCGTCTCCTACTTTCTACTTGAAACAGTCTTCAAATCGTCTCCCCCCAACCCTCTGAAGACCAAACCTCTCTCAAATCTTTCCACTAGAGAGAGCTCCTCCTACCTTTTCCTTCCTATCCCAAGCTTCTCCACCCACCGTATTTGGAAGTGAGAACCTCCTTCCACAAACCGTCCTCAACCGAACCCAACCTCCAAATCCACTTCCCCAACAAAGCCATATTGAACATCTTTGGATCAATAATTCCAAACCCCCGAATTCACGCGGCTTAGAAACCAAGTTCCAGGAAGTCCAAGCGATCTTCCTTCCGTCTGCACCCCACCCCTAGAGGAAATTCCTTTGAATACTAACTAGCTTTCCTGCCACCCCTGAAGGCAATTTGAATAGCGACATAAAGAATAAAGGAATAGAAGGAAGTACAAACTTTATCAAACAGATCCTCCCAGCCATCGACAAACACCTTCCCTTCCATCTGCTTAATCTAGCTTGAACTTTCTCAATCACCTCGTTCCAAAAAGCACCACGCTTATGACTCCCACCAACTAGTATACCCAAGTAGACGAAAGGGGAAGCCATCGTATCACAATTGAGAATAGTTGCAAAACGCTGAAGCGCAACCTGGTCCAACCCCGTTCCATCGATCCTACTCTTAGCAAAATTAACCCTTAGCCCTGAAGCAAGCTCAAAACATTGCAAGATCGCCTTGATGTTAAATACACTTTTGGTATTTGCTTCACAGAAGAACAGAGTGTCGTCCGCGTACTGTAACATGTTTACTTTTACCTTATCCTTTCCAACCTCCAAACTATAAACCAACTTCTTTTCTTCTGCAACCCTTTCCAACCTCCATCTAAGTATTAAGAACTATGACTAATCGCAACATTTTTGGAAGGTTTATTTACAAAAAAATCATAAAAAAATATACATCAATTCATAGTGAAATAGTCCAAATGTAAGTCCTGTACAAATTAATACTTCTATAATTAATGAAATCTTAAATACTTTTAGTACCTATATATAATGTTGCTTATCAACACCATAAAATTAAGCATGGATATAATATTTTACAGCTAAAAGTCAGCATTTGATAGGTGCATTCTAAAATTTTGGTGATCACTTTTTATCTCTGCAAAAATTGTGTGATAATCTTAGGGGAAATGCTCCATGCACAATATGCAGTGTTTATAAATATACTTGACATCATAATTTAAGATTTTAAATTATTATTATTATACTCCTAACAATACTTATGCATCTGTACTTGTTTGCAGACACAACAGATGCTTGATCAACTCTCTGATTTGCATAGAAAGGTGAACTATTTGTTGAGCTTTTTCTCTGTCATCATGATTATCATTTATTCATAGTCTGCTAACAACTCTGTTTTTGTGGACACACAGGAAGAGATGCTGCTGGAAACTAATAATATCCTGAGGAACAAGGTATCCAAAGAAACATACTTTCAAATGTTATTATATATATTTATATTATTATACTTGTTGAATTTTGTCATTTGAAATATTTTCATTTTTGGAAAAGTTATTAAGAAAATCAATGTTTAGGCATTATTGTTCAATTTCAAATGTGTAATTATTGTAATAACCAAATTGAAATTATGTAAATCACTATGATATTACATTGATGAGATGAAATCCTTACACTGTCTAAATTTCTGAGTCTTAGTAGTTGAACTTTATCGATTCCTCAGTTAAATATTAATTATTAAGGCATTTAAAACCTGCATTCTTATAATGTAGTACTGTGTTACCTACCTGTACTGAACTACATTGCATTTCAAATGGATAATAAAGAAAGACAAATAAACATATGTGAAAAATTAGTGTGGGAAATAAAAAAAATTAGTATATGTATAATATACTTTTATTTAGTTATTAACTATATATATAGTCAATTTGCATGACAATTAAACTATTATGCACATAAAATATGTATATAACCATTAAACTCTATCAAAATAATAATTCAATGTAACTGTTTAAGAGAGTTTTTTCATGTACTATGTAACATTAATTTGATTAGGGACAAGCATTGATTTGAATGTCAACAAAGTACTAGTGCTGAACGATGGTACTGTGAAATTCAGATTAGCAACATCCATGCATTAACTGCATTTTATTGTTGAAATTTCATCTTACTCTTTAGACCATATAAATTTGCTGCGGCCAAAAGCTTTTGATGTCCTTGGTACTTTCCCGATGACAAATTAAATCACTGCAGTATGCATAATTTAAGCATCATTTTCTGGTTTGTCCACAGTATTCTTACCAAACTTTTTTCCCCTATTGATGAGATCCAAGTACTCAACCCTATCACCATCATCTAGCCAAGTTTTTAACAACTTCCAAAGCTTAAGCTTGATGCATACACATAACACATGGCATCAATCACATGTTCACACCTAATCACCTTTTCTCTATTGCTTCCAGTTTCATCTTAAACTCTGCAATGACCTTGTTTTCTTTTCAAGTGTTGTTTATATTCCCATCTTGTGGCACCCCATTTGATTAAAAGTCCAAGCTGCATGTCCATGTTTAACAGTTGGAGGAAATCAATGTAGCCCTTCAACCAACATGGGAAGCTAGGGAGCAAAATGCTCCCTACGATGGCCACCCTCACCCATCAGAGGGATATTATGAGACAGCACATTGCAACAGTACATTGAGAATTGGGTAATGTTCTTCTCCCTCAGTGCATAAAATGTGAAATAGATTATACCTGTGTTTGCTGAAGTTGGATACTGTTCTTTTTCTGTTCTGCAGATATGATTCTTCAGGGTTAAATGAAGCAGGAGGAGCTGCAGGAACCTCAGCCCAAAATGCTAGTGACTTCATGCATGGATGGATGAGCTGAATTAATTCACAATTTAGTTTAATTCATGATTGTCAGAAATATGATGCTCTATGTAGAGATCTTGGAGCCTACAAGAACAGGCTGTAATAATAGGTGTCATGCAGCATAAAATATACTATGCTATTCTTAATATTCCAATAAGACATGTTTTGAAGAATTTGATAATTAACATCTTCCCAAAACTTCCTCCATCCTAACTTTCTATAATTGATCTAAATGGTGTTCTTCCAGACTTAATGGCATGTTTATGTTAGTAATGTTACTAAATAAGTGTCAATGGTTAAATTTTCCGCTGCTTGTAATCCACTTTTTTGCTTTCATCATGAATATAAATATCTGCCTGTGAATCTGTAGTTTGGATTTTGTTTTATCTGTTCAACCATATATGCAATTTGATAATATATATATATATATATTTACTTTACTCTTTATTATTATTATTTCACTGTCATTTCATTAGTTTAAGTGGAATTTGGACTCAACTTTTTTAATAAGATTATCCAGTTTGAACTTTCAAATGAGAAAATAAGACTTTATTAAAGTGGTATGGTCCAAAGAAAATCTTGCATGTTGGATCTTGCAAGAGCAGTTTCTGGCATTTTTTTTGGCAAAATTAGTAATTTCTCTCTTGCTCAATTTGCCAAAGGCATAACACTTAGAAACAAAATCATGTGGCTGTCCATGATTATCACCCTATCTTTTTCCTGGACGTTTGAGTAAAATAATTTCAAAAGTATTGTTTAATAATGGTACCTGTTTGGTTTAGAAAAGAAAAAAAAAGTGTGAAGTATAATGATTTTTAGAGAATTTAAAATGACAAAAAAATTAGTATAAAGAAGTACTTTTCTCCCTTTTGTTTGGTTGTGTAGAAAGTACAGAATAAAATATTGTGATAATAAAGTAATTGTCCTTGACTAAAGAATGGAGTTTGATAATTAATTTGAGTAAAAAAAAAGATATATTTGGAAAATATTTGGTTTGCATATAGTTTTGTGAATGTTAAGTTATTGTAATGGAAGAGAAGCTTTGTTCAGCTGGCTTATAAATCAACATAGAGATTAATGGCTTTAGAAATGAAGGACATCACATGGAGCTATAACATTTCTAGTATGTAGATGATAAACTATTTTAGGTTAACTTGTGACCTTTAAGGAAAAATTTAAGGTGTTAGGGATTACTATTTTAGGTTTTGAAGGTTAATTTCTGTAATTTTCTCTTTAACATTTAAATGGGCATGAAATTTGATTGGAAATTGGTTCCATTAAGTCTACCTTTTATGTAACTTATTTCTTGGAGTGATAATGTAGACCTAGTAGTTTAATAATATTTTTTTGAGAAGTAAATATAATAATTTTTTATTAAATTTTCCATTTGATCTTCCATTACAATAAATACTCTTATATAAACTAATTAAATATTAATAAGAAGCAAATAGATTATTGGTAAAAGAATACGTGACTCGGTCTTTCTGACCGAACTGATTGAGACACACACTGACGTGGCTCGGTCTTTCTGATCGAGCTGACCGGAACACTACGCACGACCAGATCGATCGACACATATAACCATTAACGCTCAAACCAAGGTCAGTAAAACTAAACTACCATTAAGAATTAGGTAATGCAACCATAAGTGTGATTCATTCCATTAATCAGGCCCAATGAGGTAAACTCATTAAAATAATATAAATAAATAACACACATTCCAAGGAACAAGGTACGTCATACACCTACTCGAGTACTGAATACTCTTTACTGACTTTAGCGTCGAAGTGTCTTCTGCATGTATCTCCCTCATTTGGCATTCACCCGAGACCGAGAGCCGAAAGAGTAGCACAAAGGCGAGAAGGATCCCAGTGAAACCCTAGCAACCTGCCCAAAAGAAAGATGAAGACGAAGATTCCAATAGTTCTCTAGGTCCATCTCCCTAGCAGAAACTAAATGATTTTTTAATTTTGATTTTTTTAATTTTGAAGAAAGGCAATTAAATAGAAATAATTTTAAAACAGACAGTTTACATTAACAGTAGTCACATGATTTCATTCATTTCTAATCTTTAAATAACTTTTTGAAGAATTGTTAATTGCATGTCCATGAATTACAAATAAGGTGGGAATTAGTTTAACTAGTATAACGGATAAAAAATATTGAAAATAAACCATGATTTGTCCATTTGAAAAAAGAGTTCAAATAATTGAAAACCACTTTTTTAATTTTATACCTATTCATGAAAATTGAATTAAATTCAAAATGTTCTTTAAATCTATGCTATAATTAACATAAGGGTAAATACATTAAAAACTTTTATTCAAAAGCCTTCAGCTTTTGACACAGTCAATTCCCTTCCTTTTGTTGGAATTGCAAAACCAAACACGAATGGAATGAACTTTTATTTGAATTATAATAGATTAATTAAAAATAATTTTATTAATCTATTTTAATTTATATAAAAATCTAATTTATCAATGATCTATTTGATAAATTCACTCAATCTATCTATGAATATTTTTTATAGATAAATATCTAATCCATTAAAAAATTATATAATTTTTAATTTTAAAACTTTGTGTCTCTCTCCTTTCAGCCACCAAAGAAACCCAGCTTGCAAATGTTTGAAGGTTTTCAGTAATGTTTGAACAAAAGTCTTCAACCATATTCTCTAAGATCCTGCAAAAAATTTATTCAATTTAATGCACACGTTTTGCCAGTGAAGAATACTGTTTTTGAGTTCACAATTATGCCTACCCTTGTGTTACAACTATGTTATCTAGTTTAAAAAGCAAAATCCAGATTAATTTATTCAAGTTATGAAGCATATTTATTTGCTAGTTAAATAAAATAATAA
>Ga0123341_1007361_pt1 | contig 10020 bp, 6 predicted proteins | sample Turbeapinknodule_FD_89959 | JGI IMG/M metagenome (GOLD analysis project Ga0123341, IMG submission 89959) | Root nodule microbial communities of legume samples collected from Mexico - Turtle bean Mexico pink nodule | ecosystem: Host-associated > Plants > Roots > Nodule | place: Mexico: Nepantla...
AAAAAAAAAAAAAAAAATAAGATCAATTAAGGAGAAAAAAAATAAAGACAAAGATAAGAAAATAAAGATAAAAGTTGTGATAAACTAAAATATGTTAGGATTTACTTTAAAAAATCTCCATTAGTGTAAATCACTTATAAATAAACTAATCTTAATAAATCTTAATTATATCATTAACTTATTAAATTGGAGCAATACAATTTTCCAGGGTTCTATACAGAACTTAGAACATTTTAAAATATTTATAATATATAATTAAAACTTATAAAATGCAAATATCTACAAAACTAACGTCCAAAATAAAATTTTCTAAGGCCTTCAAGATGTTCCTACACCTACATGCTCATGTACGTAGTACAATCATTATAGTTTACAACGTAACAAGAAAAACAATGATAAAATAAAATAAAATAAAAACATAACATGCTCAATATATGTAAAAAGAAAAAATTAAAATAGTCATTTATAACATTTTTTTCAAATGTTCTCATATAAAATTTCAATATCAATTACATCATTCATATATACCACACATGAATTTATTTTTAATCACAATCATTGGATTTCATTTTAATTCATAATACTTTGAGTTTATTTCAATCATATTGACTACACATGGATCCATTTGATATCGTAGTACCCTAATTTCCTTTTAATCCCCAATACTTCGATTTCTTTTCAATCATATTGACTACACATGGATTCATCATCTTCCGGAAGACTCATTAAGTATGGCTCTATAAGAGACTAACATCTAATTCCTACATTAAGGATAAGAGTTAAGTTCAAATATTCAATAGTGTGTGTCTGCAGCTAATCACGATGTGTATGAACTCTCTTGTCAACTTTTCACCACCTGATATCTTCACTACAAAAAAACGTGTATGTAATGGCAGTTATTTTTGTATAACGTGACATTTATAACCGCTACAATATACATGTGAGGCGCTACTGCGTATCGCCACAGATCTGGCCGTCACAAAGTATAATGTGGCGATCAATTGCAAATCGTTGTAACATATGTCATATAATACATTATATAAAGTGACGATTTTAAGCATGTAATTTATATAGTATGACGTTCATAATAATCATTACAACTGTCGTAATTCGAGTATTAAATATTTAATTTAATTTTTATAATTTTAATAATTTATTAAATTCATTTTTATAATTTAATTTCATAATATAATTTAATTTCATATTATAATTAAATTTTAGTGCACAATTAAATTTCATAATATAATTAAACTTGATAAATATTAATAATTGAAGAATATAAACAAAATTATAATCAAAAGATGACTTCATTCATTCATTGAGAGAACAAAGTTGATAATGTCAAACTAATCCAAACTACAAGTAAATCAAAATGATGACATTAAATAGTCAAAATATCAATTATTTCATATTTGAACATATTACAAGCGAAGTCATAGTCCTAGTTTGTTTTGTTGCCTCCACTTGATCTTATAATATTTTGGTTTGGTGATGGAGTACCACTTCCAACATCCGGTGCCTAGAATACATAAAAATATGTTTAAAGTTAATTTTTAATTTTAAAAAAATAAATGAAAACAATACTATAATAAAATTTTAGGTATAGTAATGTATACCTCATTAATAGATGTTTATACCAAATTTGTTGTCATTGTACCAAAATGTTTCGACACGTCTAGTCTAGAAGCAATGTAGGTTAGCAGGGTATGCATTTGGCTCCTTACAGTTGCAAGCTTAGTTGCCATTTGGTCTACCTTTTCTTCAACATTTGTTGAAGACCCACTAGAGAAAGCATGATTCATATTACTTAACCTTGTTGTAGATTTCTTGAAAGCAAGGGTAGGACAAGATCCATATGAAAGTCCTCTGACTCTCCCTAAATGCTCATTTCCAAAAATGACACCAACTAGATCATTGGAAGATATATCTGATGCAGTGTCTTGATTTTCCAGCATTAACTCATTAATTGTTTTTCTAGATATGGAAGCAATGATCAATATTCTGAAGCGAAAACAATGTGTAAACATCAATAGTTGTACCCAAAACAGTTCAAAAAAATCCAACTTACAAATAGAAACCAAAAAGCAATTTCAACATAGTTGTGGTTTCTATATTTCAAAGCAAAACTGATATTGCAAATGCATACCCAAAGCAGTTTTGATTATTATTGTGAAACTAAACATTTCAAGTGGATAATATTTTTGTACGAAAAAATAGGGGCAACAAGCAACAAACAACAAATGACTTGGTCATATAGATACAGGTGCATAGGTGTAGGGAATTATATAGGCAGATGTGCATGGAATACATGTCCAGATGTGCAGGGAATGTGCAAATCTAAAATATTGCATACATCAAATGCAGGGAATGTGTAGGGAATAATACAGGCAGAGAATAGAGTAATGAACTGTATAACTAAAATCAATGTGTCATCCATTAACATTTAAAAAGGCAACTCTCCAAAATCTAAAATTGTTAAGCCTATGAACAATTTAATTCTCTATAGACCTATATAAATTAATCAGTTAGAACCAATCAACAATTTCAATACAGTTGCAGATTCAAGATAATTCACACCTCAAAACAGTTCTTATTCCAAATTTATAACTGGTTTTTTTATTATCATATGCATAATTATGGTTTCCATTTTCAAAGCACAAGTGATATTGCAAATGCATATGGGGTGGTTTAATATTTTAAAAGCAAGACTGATATTGCAAATGCATACCCAAAACAATATATATCCATGGCAGTGTTATGATTATCTAAGATTATGAGTTATCTAACTCAAAAATAAGTATCTAACAATCAAAGTTGCTCATTTCAACATAAATAAGCAAATCAGACATTCAAAACTTATCATAATAATTAGAAATTACCCCAATCTCCATAGATTCATCATTAACATATGTGTCATTCTTCCTCTTGTCATCCACATCTTAGCTCGCCCAATATTCCTACCACTCTCGTTTTTCTATATGTTCCAAAAAAGACAATATAATTACAAAAATTCAGAATATATTATAATTTAGAGAGCTACATACTTCCTTACAATGACATAGCGCCACTAGTGCGAGGAATAATTTATTTCTTCCTTATATCTCTATTTCTATTACATAGTTTCTACAAAGTGAAATGAAATCAGTTTTTGCAGATTTAAAATCAAGCTTATTGTAAATATACCTAATGAAAGTATGTACCATTGTGGAAGGCTTCAGACGATAATCAACAAATATAACCCATTGCTCCATGTTAAGCCCATATGGAACATTTTTATCATGTAATTTTTGCTTAACAGTGGGTCATAAAATTCATTCCAGAGCTTGCATTTATACTCCCTCCATAGTTTTCCAATTTTGAACATAACATCTCTTTTAGCGAAATCTTCAGTACCTTTAAGCAAAAACGAGACTTCAAATAATATAATAGTTAATCCACGTATATATTGAAAAAATGAAATAAGAATTTAGATATTTAATGTTGTGTTCAATGTAGTGTCAATAAACCCTAAACCATACAATATCCTTGTAAGTATTAGGCACAAATGACCAACTTTCAAAACTTATAGGAAATAATATATGATTTCCTGCCAGTTGCCCACAAACTCCAGCAAGCAAAACACATGCTTCTCCAATTGGTTGAAAATTGTCATCATAGTTAACGACCACAGGTAGTCCAATGGACAAGTTATGAGCATCCCTAACCTTTAGCTTCATTTTCTGAGTAACTTCATGCTCATCTATAAAGTATAAATACATTAAAGTATCTGCATTGAAAGTAATTAAATGAAAAGAAAAACATAACATCAAAATTATATATCTTTACTTATAGTATGAATAAACCAATAGTGGTTTGACTGCCTACCTCTTTTTGGTGGCACCCTTTCAAATTCAGATTATGATGTATGTGGTTGTGAGAAGACTGAGGGGTATGTGGTAGTGCAAACTTAGATGTATGTGGTTGTGCAGACGCATATGTTTTTAGTTGCAGAATCAAGGATTGCTAGTTGAGTAGACTTAGTTTGTGGATGTGTTGTTGATTCAAAAGTAGGTTGTAAACTTCGTGGTTGTGCATATTGTGAGATTTGTGGTGGTGTAGTCCAGATGTTTGTGGTAATGGTGATCCAAAATGTGGTTGACCAGATTCAGTTATTTGTTGGAGTGTCATTAAGTTGAACATAGTTTCCCACATATGTGTTTGAACTATTTCCACCAATTGCCTTAAGCAAGTTTTTAATCCTCTCAAGCCTAGACATATCTACACATAAAAAAGAAACAATAAAGTACACAAACAATCAAAGAACTATACAATGCATATTAAAGTACATAATCAAATACATGTACAATTGACAATAACCATACATGTGTAGTTGTATTAATAGTGCAACCGGACCAAGCTTATTGTTACTCTAACATTGACTCATTTCATGAGGTTTGTGATCGTTGTTGCCCTCATTTCAGTCTAATCCTTATTGATTTCATCATTAACATAATATACCATTTTAGTTTGTGATGCTTCAATATATGGATCATGCTTCTCACAATCTCCCATGTGAATTAATCTTGAAAAATTAATAAAAGTAAAACCCCACGGATCCTTTCTACCTCCTGTCCCTTGTGGTGTCAGCCCATTTACATTTGAACAATGTAACTTTAAAATGACTGTAATAATTAAGTTCAATTATATCTTCTAATTTCCCATAATATGCAAAATATGCTTCCCAATGTTTTGATCTACCCTATTTGCAACACATGATGTAGATGAAGTTAAGAAAACTCCATTGTTCTGGGTTTTTAACCCATGTTCTCGACTTTTGGTCCAAAAATTGAATCCATTTACCACAAAAAAAAAGTTTTAATGGAGGTTATTTAACAAAGGTTAATATAACCCTAAGAATTGATTTAATTGACGAATGTTTTTTTAACCTTCGTTAAGTTCCAAAGGCTATTCTAAAACTTCAACAAAATAATGGAAGTTTTTTTAACTTTCGTTAAATTTCAAAGGTTTATTTTAAAACCTTAGACAAATAATGGAAGTTTTTTAACCTTTGTTAAATTCCAAAGATTTATTTTAAAACCTCAGCAAAATAACAAAGATTTTTTTTAACCTTCATTAAATTTCAAAGGTTTATTTTAAAACCTTAGCAAAATAACAGAGATTTTTTTAACCTTCGTTAAATTCCAAAGGTTTATTCTAAAACCTCAGCAAAATAACGGAGGTTTTTTTTAACCTTCGTAAAATTCCAAAGGTTTATTCCAAATCCTCAACAAAATAACGGAGGTTTTTTTAACCTTCGTTAAATTCCAAAAGTTTATTTTTAAACCTAAAAAAATAACAAAGGTTTTTCCAAAGATTTATTGTAGAATCTCAATAAAACACTCCAGATTTCTCAAACTTCAATAAACAACTATAATTAAATCTATTTATAAATAAATAATTAAAAACGGTCGTACACAGTAGGCTATTCCCAACTACATTGATAGGAGTAGCCTTATAATGGTATTACTATTTTCCTAGGAACTTGGTTGACTCTTTCAACACCCTATGCATAGTTTTAATATTTTTTTTATATATTTTATAACTAAATTCTCTAAAATTTTGAAAGTGTAACTTTACATTATAAATAACTTTTTAAATTTTCAAAAATTTATTTTAAAAACTCAACAAAATAACCTTGGATAATAAGTATTTCAACAATTAATCTTGGATAATAAGTATTTCAACAACTAATCTTGGATAATAAGTATTTCAACCGTATTTGCATATGTTTTATGATTGATGGTAGTTGGTTTATATAATTCCTAGTTTTTTTTGTTACGAACTCATACTTCAAAAAACCTGACTTATTTTGTTTTAGCTTTTCATATACGTATATTTTATGTGCAATTTTAGTTTTAGTTATAATTATTAATATTTAATTCTCAAAATTTTGAAATATTTTAAATTAAGGCCTTTATTTTAAAATGCATAAAATAATTAATTCTCTGTGAAAGTGAGAAGTAATAAAGTTAATTTCTCCTTGCAAAATGTTCTTGCAATCTTTAGTCAAGAACACACATGGCTTTGAAGCACACATCTAATAGATAATGTAATTATTTAGGATATAAAAGCAAGTATAAACACCAATTGTTGTCGAGCTAGGTAAGAATGACTTGTGATCCAATTTGGGGCAGTAAGGTGATAAAAAAAGCAACATTGGAGTAAGAAGAAGATAATGTCTTATTTACTGTTTCTTCTCCTTAGATATAATAGACATAAGTGTGGTGGAATTGTGATTCCTTGCTAGGAAGATAATGTCTTATTTTGTAACCCATGGTATTTTATGGAGGTTCTTAAAGACTTTTCTTGAGGTTTAAAAAAACTCCCGGGAACACGTTCCCCAGAGATGGTTTAGTGAGGGAAACTGCAACCCTAGGTAAATGACTTAATAGAGGTTTTAACCTTAGATAATGTAAAAATAAACCCCTCCTAAAACCATTTTCAGTGTATATTGAACACAAAATTACTTAAGATCATTTGACAATGTACTCGAAATGTCTAGGTTATTAATCTACAAAAATAAGGATTGAAGGTGTCAACATATGTTACAAACTTTAATTTCACAATTATAAAAGCATATTCTACGTACCCTTCGAGGAAACCAATTTGATAGTTGTCGTTTTGTGTTCAAATTAAGATGATTCTAGTGTAGACTTTCTAACGCAAAGTAGTCTTCCAATGAATCCAATAGTGAAATCAATAAATAAATGTTCAGAATCTATTTGCTAGCAAGAAAAGTTAGCAATAACAATAAAGATAAAATGGATTGAGATTGTTTAACATAAAATATAAAAGAGATTAAAATAGCAAATAAAAAGCGATTGATCTCTAAGTTCTTCCACCAATGAATTCTTCAGAAGTCATTTAAAGATTATCATCCTTTAATTCTCACATAGAGCTAAACTAGATTGAACATGCGTCAATATAATTCAACTTGAAGCTCACCGGTATAGCATGTGTCTACTAGTTTAATCAGTACCCACTTTGTTCCATGCGTATACTCCATGGGAATGCTCATCTCTTCTCTCTTGAATCATGAACCCAAGAAATTAATTAGAACAATGCGAACTAACTAAGAAACCAATGTTTAAGATAAGAAAAACTCTCAGTCAAGCGCTCAAATACAACCTCTCACAAAAACCAATTTTTTAGGAGATTAGAATATTAAAACAATTGCAATAGAGAATTAAAAAAAAATGAAACTTTTATTGATCAAAACCTCAGAACTCAATGTGGAATTACAAAGGAATCAAACAAAAAGGTTTAACCTTCCATGCGAAGGCAAAAAAAGAATAACACAAAAAAGAAAATAAAACTAGGTCTAGAATGTGTTTGCTCCTATCAAACACAATCCCAAAAGCTCCATTTTCCTTCTTTTGGAGTCTTTTTTATAATCTTTTTTTCCTTGCACAAAATTAGAATAAAAATATGCCTTATGATATTGTTTTACAATTATCATATGCTTCCTTTTTTGTTTTAAATTATTAAACATATATCTTCATTCTCAAACAGTCATGGATTTTATTTTTGCTTCTCTTCCATATATTGTTTCCAATTTTCTTCAAATTTGTGCACGCACGCATGACCTCTACTCCATGCAGGTTGTTTAAAAAAAATGAATGTGAACTGGCCCATAGACCCACGGGCTAGCCCTTATCCGGGGTGGGGTAGAAAATCCAGTTTGCGTTCATTACGCGGGACGACCAACCCGAACCACATTTTGCGGGTCTAGTGTGGGGCAGGCCAACCCGCTTTGCCATCCCTAATGTTGAGTGCATAGGTTGGTGCTTGAAAGCAAAAGGAACATAAAGCACTTTAAAAGTGTAAGTTAGACTAAATAGATGAAGTCTTTGTTTATACATATACTAGTATGTTCCATTTTAAAAAAATTGTCACAAAGTTAAAGACTCAACTTTAAAATACAACTCATAATAAATCTAAACAATCTACCATCCCTTTCAAATTTTTTAAACGCCAAAACATTTTTATGAAATAACAACCCTTTCATTTTACAAAACAAAACTTGCAAGGAAAATTGAAATTTGTGACCACGTCACCTCCACATCCATATCCTTTAATGTAGGGTATTATTGAAATATTAAGTTAGCTTCTGTTACCTTCTCATTCCATTGTAAGTTCCAACTCAAGTAGGGGAGTCACCTCAAACTCTAAAGATCTAAAACAAGTTATCCAAACATAATCAAATTTAATTATAAGGTTAATTAAGTTGAGAGGAACATTTTTTTCAATTAACCCACCAATATTGATGATAAAAACATCAGAAAAAGGAGAAAATAAATAACTTTTAAAGTAAATAGAAACTTGCTCTATTTTCTATTTAAAAATTTGATCGAGTAAAAATGATTCGTGATTCCTCAACTAGTGTTGAGTGTGATTAGATTTTGAAATAGATGAGACATGAAGAGAGAAAAAAAAGAGATTTAAGATTATAAGATGGTAGAAATGAAAAAATGAGATGTAGTGACTAAGGGGTACATAAATTATTTAATTTTGAATTCCTAATCAAATGAACTTAAATTAACCTCAAACTATAACTAATTAATAAACATTATAGATCAAAAGTTTTAAATATACTAATTAAAATATGTAGCACATACACTGATACGACATATACACGGACACAGATATACGTATAATCTAAAAAATGTAAGACACGAGAATACGTATATTTATATATTATATAAATTTATAATAAAGATTTATGTGCACAATTATGTTTCAATTTTTTTTTTGTAGTAGAAAGATGTTTCTCATGGCTAATTCAAAAAAATTTGTTCCTTATTTTTATAATCATAATAAAAATTTATACAATAAGTTTGAGATTTGGGAAAATTATGTATTTCTCCTTTTTAAATTTGTGTTAGAACCGTGGTCAGAAATCCAATAAATATTTTTGAATTGGACACTTCAAGGATACGTGTCCTACGAGTGTCTTACGAATGTCAGTGTCCGATACGTGTGTTCGACACGAATACGTCATTTAAGAGGTGTGTCCAAACATTATGTCTAATATTAATTTCAACTGGTAACTTGTGTACTTAACAATAATATATATGTTTATAAACAATTTTCAATATCAATCAAATCTCAATTAATCAATTAAAAGGTTGTGAAACAAAAATAACACTAAACACATGGAAAAAATATAACTAAAATAAAATTTAAATTGTGTTTGTAAGAGTTTAAGTATTATTATATAAAAAAGCAAGAAGTTAGATATCAATGTTCTCATAAGAAAGTAATACCTAACAATTGAAAGTTAATCTTTCAATAATGTTTCTCAACAATTAAGATCACGATAATTTAAGATTTATTATGTTTAATGAAAAATAGATTTAAATATTTAAATTCAGAATTAGATATGAATTAAATTTTTACAAAATCGAATCCATATAAGCCCTTGGATGAACGAATTAACTTTTTTTTATTGACATATTTCATAATAATTATGCAGTCACATGATCTAATTTTTCTTTTGTTTTTTAATGCAGGCCAAAGGGCTTACTCATTACGCCCCACACATAAAAAAAACCATATCCAACACGATTAGATCAAACCAAATCACATGCTTCGTTTAAATATTTATTCCAACACTTACTTTACTTTTATCATTACAAAACATAAGACAAACTACAAAATTGTTACTTCCACCATATAATTATTTCATATACATCATTGCCAACCGTCCATTTTATCTTCAAATATAAAAATAGTAATAGTGTGTTTGAGAGATAGGAATAGAAATATATGAGATCAAAAAGGAGTTGCTTGATTTAAGAAAAATAAAATAGAATATTTTTATATTTGAATTCTTTTATTCACTTTTGGTGCATAAAAAATACAACTATATAAAGTGATTTTAGTTTAGATGTAGATTATATATTTTGGTATCAACTTTTTTAGATTTTTTTAATTCTAATTTTATTTTAATTTTAATGTATTTTTTTAAAAATATATATT
>Ga0123341_1007362_pt1 | contig 10019 bp, 7 predicted proteins | sample Turbeapinknodule_FD_89959 | JGI IMG/M metagenome (GOLD analysis project Ga0123341, IMG submission 89959) | Root nodule microbial communities of legume samples collected from Mexico - Turtle bean Mexico pink nodule | ecosystem: Host-associated > Plants > Roots > Nodule | place: Mexico: Nepantla...
ATAAATAAATTTTTTATGAAGGTATAAATACTTAGGTAAAGAAAATGAGAAAATTAATAATCAAACTTGAAATTGAATTTTATTATCAAGCTTGTTTGTGCGGACAATTACTTTTATTGTGACCTTCGGTTTCGCAATATGAACATTTTTTTTGTTTTTCATATTTTTTATTAATCTAATAACCAAATTAATATATTACATTATCGTCAAACATGATCCATACACAATTATTCATTTTTTTATTGCTTAAAACTAACACCCTTAGAAAATTATGTATCAAATTAATTTTAAACATTACATAACTTACTAGTCAATATCTAAATAAGAAAATTTTACAAGAAAATTAAAAAAAATAAATATATCGTACCAAATTGACATGACTTCAGGGGTTGACGTGGCAGAAGTCGTGCCAACTTGGCACAATTTCAGGTTGACGTGACAAAGTCGTGCCAACTTGGCACGACTTCTGCATATAAAGTCGTGCCAAGTTGACACGACTTGCCCATATTTGTAAGTTTTTTGAAAACGACCCCATTTTGGTAAAAACGAAAAAAAAAGCCCCATGATGGTCATAAAACCTTCAAAACTAGCACCACTTTATCCTGAAGGCATGCACAACTGCCCACCAATGTATTTAATGTGTTTAATATATTCAAAAAGGATGCAAAGGTATCAAAGTAAAATTGCATTGTGCCTACATGGAATCAACGCAAATCTCTTTATTTTTTTGAAGAGTAAAAAAACGCTCTCACCCGCTCGTCCCTTCCTTCTCTCTTGTGATACCTGGAAACAAACAAACCATAAGAAATTTTAAGTGCATTATCTTTATCTTGAGTCTGATTGCATTATTTTCATGTACAATGTGGTTGTAATCAAAACATTTCAAAATAGTGGAAAAAAACTTGAAGGTTAAGTTAATTAATATTGGATGAAGAATTGATTTATTCTAACCAATTTAAAAGTCTTTGTGCAATCATTCTATCTTTATCTATCTTTGTGCCTACATGGAATCAACGTAAATCTCTTTATTTTTGTGAAGAGTAAAGAAACGCTCTCACCAGCTCGTCCATTCCTCGTCTCTTGTGATATCTAGAAACAAACAGACCATAAGAAATTCTAAATGCATTATCTTTATCTTGAGTCTGATTGCATGCTTTTCATGTACAATGGGGTTGTAATAAAAACATTTCAAAATAGTGGGAAAAAGAACTTGAAGGTTAAGTTTATTAATATTGGATGAAGAATCGATTTATTCTAACCAATTTAAAAGTCTTTGTGCAATCATTCTATCTTTATCTATCTTATACTTGAATTTTTCTTTATTCATTTAAGAATCATAACTCTTGAATCAGGTTCTATAAGAAACTTTTTTTAATCTATTAATTGAGGAAGAGGTTTTAAAAACATCAATTCAAACTTGATAAATTTTTGCTATAGTCACACTAAAAACCTAAAAGCTAAGGAAGATAAAATTCTATGAAAAAAAATTATTCTCTGTATTCATTCACGTCATTGGTACTCAAATAGGGTTTGTAAAGGGCCACAATGAGCTTTACCCTTGTAAGCAAGATGACATTAAAACTGAAAGCAATTAAATTAAACAATCTTATAGGACCATTAAACTAAGAAGTCTTCCATCCATCTAGGTTTATTAATCTGATGTTTGAGCCTGTTGTCGTTGGTTTAGGCACTTTGTCCTCAAAGTGAGTTTGATGATCTTGTTAGGCTGAGTGGGGTTGTTGGACTGATTGGTTGGGCTTGGTTGTTGGAATTTGTTAAATATGTGAGTTTAATGGGTTGGGCATAGGTGCAGACATTATTGGGCTTGGGTTAGGGTTCACTATGTTTGGAGTATTATGGGAAGTGGGTGAGGCACGAGGCTCTATGAGTGGACCATTGGGGTTTAAGGTATTTGGTTTGGAGGCATGTGTTAATGGTTATTATGGGGAGTGGGTGATGCACGAGTTTCTATGGTGGACCATTGGGAATTAATAGGTTTGGTGTAGGGACATGCATGAATAAGTTAGGAATAGGGTTACATGCACTTGAGGATTTATGAAGATTAGTGAGGCGTAAGACTCGATATTTGGGCAGCGTGAAATAGCTGGGGATAGATGCGTTGGCACATTTTGAGTGGTTGGTAAGCGCAGTGTGCTCAAAAAGTCATGTGAAACTTGTATAGGGAACTTAAAGGGTGTTGAGTTATGTTCCATGATAGAGTTTGGGTTTGGGGGAGGGGAAGGTATTGGTCCTCTGAAAGGGGAAGGAGTGAAACGTGAAACACTGGGTGGATGCGAGATCAGGGAGGTAATTAGAGTTCATACGCAACGACACCTATGCGGCGACTGATTTGGTACGGGTTTGAGTAGCGAGGGGCTAGTCTCGGACATGGACGACATTCAACTGCGGTATGGCTGGAGGCGGATCCAGACCTAGTCATCTACGTTAAAGGTGCGGTCCGATCGGTGCCGATTAGCCTGTCCGCATATGCGTTGGCGAGTTTTGCGGAAGTTATGTTTGAGAGCATGCAATACTAAGGTATGTTGGTGTAGCAGTTCCGGGATGGTGGTGTCGGCGCGAGAAATATGTAACACCTCGAGGATGGTGGGAGGTGAATGACCGTATAACGCATGTAAGAGGGAGGTGCCAATAGTCGAGTGATGCGTCATATTGTGCTATAACTCCACGAGGTGGAGGTATTGGTACCATGTGTGGGGGTGGTCCCCAGTGAAACATCGCAGGTATGCTTCTAGCCCTCTGTTTAAAACCTCTATTTGCCCATCTGTTTGTACCCTGGGCTTTGAACAATTGTCTCAAAATCGTGCTAACAAAGATTGGATCGCGACCCGAGACGATGGTTTTTGGCATTCCGTGAACGTGAAAGATTTCCATTGTGAAGCGCTTGGCGAGTTGTTGCACTGTGAAGTGTGTAGGGAGAGCCAGAAAATGGGCATATTTGGTGAGACGGTCACAAATGACCCAAACCACTGTGTGACCCGCTGATGAAGGTAAATGAGTTATGAAATTCATAGATAAATCTTCCCATACTTGTGTCGGTGTTGGGAGAGGTTGAAGTAACCGTTGAATTTTTTTTTGTAGGTATTTATTTCTTTGACAAGTGACACACTGCTGGAGGAATATTTTCACATCCCATGTCCATCTCAGCCAATAAAATGAGGTAGCGACTCGAGCGAGGGTAGGCTTGAGACTAGAATGACCATTTGTTGGGGACTCATGCATTTCGAGGAGGATCTTTTCTCTGAAATTATTGGACACTGGGAGGAACAATTGGTGTCGAAAAAACAACATTCCATTGCGGACTGAGAACAAATTGGGGTGTTGTTGATCATGAGTGCAAGATTGGATTAACTAGGCACCTTCCGAGGTTTTGAAGAACTCTTGTAACTCTTGAAACAACAAGGGAATCGGCGAAGACAATGCAAGCAGTAATGAAGGGGTTGGCGTTCCTTAGCAGGATAGAGCATCGACAATTACATCTTGTGTTCCAGGTCGGTATAAAATTTGAAAACACACCCTTGTAATTTTGTTGTTCATTTTCGTTGTTCTGGCATTTGAATTGTCTGTGAAAGTAATGTATACTAACTTTTTTTTTATTTGTGAATATTTTAAAGTGTTGGCCTAATAAGTACTGGCGCCATTTCTTTATTGCTTCTGTTATTGCATACATCTCCCTCACATACACGGATGACGCTTGGAGTCGTGAGCACATCTTCCTGTTGAAGAACGAAAGTGGGTGGTTTTTCTGGCTGAGCACTGCCCCCACGGGCAATGACGATGCATTTGTCTCCACTACAAAGGGTTGATTAAAATCTAAAAGGTGTAGTGTAGGAACCTTTGCAACGTGTAATTTTAATTCGTGTGAAAGCTTGATGAGTTGTCACAAGCCACATAAATTTATGATTATGTAATAAGTTGGCGAGAGGAGCGACGAGAGTGGCGTGGTAACAAACAAATTTCCTATAAAAGTCGGTGAGATCGAGAAAGCTCCTTACTTCCATGAGTGAGCGTGGCTAAGGCTAGTTATGTATGACAATGACTTTTTCTGGGTCAAGGGCAACACTACTAGGAGAAATGATATGACCTAAGTAACTAACATGAGTTGTTGCAAAACTGCACTTAGTTAACTCCATAAAGAATTGCTTAGTTTATAAGAGATACAGAATAATCTGTAAGTGAGTAATATGGTCTTGCAATGTAGGACTGTAAATTAAAATATCATAAAAAAATTAGGACAAACCGTATTAAATAGGGTCGAAGAAGACCATTCATAGCTGCTTGAAATGTAGAGGGCGCATTAGTCAAACCGAATGACATGACTAAAAATTTGTAATGACCATTAGTGGTTCGAAAAGCTGTCTTGTGGGTGTCTTTTGGGGTGACTCGAATTTGGTGATACCCTGAGTATAAATCGATCTTAGTGAAAATTGTACCTGAACCTAGTTCATCGAACAATTCTTCGATGGTTGGTATTGGAAAGCGATCACGGATAGTGGCTGCATTTAAGGTTTTGTAGTTAACACAAAAACGCCAAATATCGTCTTTCTTTTTTATAAGGAGGACATGAGAGGAAAAAGGGTTGTTGTTGGGTTTAATGAAACCATTTTGCAACATTTCATGAATGAGGTTGGTGATAGTTTCCCTGTGGGGGTGTGGATAGCGATACGTTTAACATTGACTGGAGAGGTGTGTGGGAGGAGGGGTATGTGATGGTCATGTGGTCTTAGAGGGGGTAACCCAAGGGGTATTTTGAAAAATTGTGTGATGTTGTAGGAGAATGGCTTGGATGGGGAAAGGTAAGGAATACAATGGAGAAGATGGGGTATGTAGGTTGTTTTCTAACAGGCTTGGGGATGACGATGGGCTATCAATTGATAGTAGGTGGAGGGATGCAATGGAGTTGGTAGAGATATATTGAAAAAACTGGTGGTAGGATGTTTGGGTGGGTGTGGATGTAGTTGCAGTTTGTAGAGTGACAAGTTGATTTTGCTGGTTGAAGGCGATGCTAGGGATGGAGAAATCTGTCTTAATAGGTCCTAGGGTACGCAACCATTCAATACCCAACACTACATCCGCTCCTTCAATGGATAAGAGGTAAAAGGGAATGGTAAAAGTTGAAGTTGTAGAGCAATGTCAATCGAAGGACAAATGCCTTGGCATTGGAAAAAGGCGTCATTGTCGACCATCACAGATAGGGGTGGGCTAGGTTTAATGGGTAAGTGGAGGTGGTGAGCAATACGGGGTTGTAATATATTATGGGAGCTGCCAGAGTCAATAAGAACAATTACTGAAAGATTGTGAATTATTTCATTGAATTTTAGGGTTTGGGAGATGTATTACTAGATAAGGTAAGTGGTGATAAATGAAAATGTATGGTCTCTGGATACTCGATAGTGGTGGATGGTTCCCCCAAAGGTTTTGGGGGTGGTTTTGGATCATCCAAAAGCAACAAGAACCGAAAAGGTGTGCATTTGTGTCCCGGGATAAACTTCTCATCACAATTATAATATAAACCCTGTGCGCGACGCTCTTGTAATTGAGTTGGTGTGAGACGTTTAATAGGTAGAGGATTCTGTGAGTGGTGGTTTGGACTGGTTCTGGTGGTTGATGATCGAAAAAAAATGTTGGTGGGCTTGGAGTTGTGAGCTTGAAAAGGGCGTGGGATTTTGGGTTTGGAATCATAATATTTATCTTCAATGAGTTTAGCGAGGCCAATGGCTTGAGTATTGAGTATGGGTAAAGAATGAACAATTCTCGACTAATGTATGGGTGGAGACCCGAGATAAAACAGTTGAGAATAATATCTAGGGTGAAACCCACCGTGCCGTTACAGAGTTTTCAAAACGTGATTGGTATTCTGTTACCGTGGTGAGCTGTTGTAGTTAGAAGAGTGATGCTTGATGGTGGTGTATGTTGAAGGTCCAAAGCGGAGTTCAAGGGCATGGGTGAAGGATACCCAGTCTGTGACCAAGTTGTTATGGTGCAACCATTTAAACCAGCTAAGTGTTTCGTCCTTCATGTGAAAAACGACAATAGATATCCTTTGATCCGGGGGAATATGATAAAATGAAAAATATTGTTCGGCCTGAAATAGCCAATCCAAGGGATCTGAGTCCTCAAAGAATGCCAGCTGCAACTTAGGTGGTCTAATATTGGGAAGGGGTGGTGGTTGGTATTGCTAATGATTGTTAGGGTTAGGAATGACTTGCTGAACATGGATATGCGAATTGGTAGTGAGGGGTGTTGTGGTTGTGGTTGCTAGGGTAAAGGGGATTTCTCCAATTGGGGAAATTTGGTGGTTTGGATGAGGTATAATATGTTTTAAGAGGAGGGTGAGGGTGGACTGGATGGAGTCGTTTATGGCTTCCATGATGGTTTGGTGATTTTGGTGTTCATCCAGCTGGAATTGAATGAAACGTTCCTGTATGGAGTCATTATCCTTGTAAGTAACATTTACATTGAAACTAAAAGCAATTAAATTAAACAATCCTATAGATCCACTAAATTAAGAAGTCTTCAATCCATATAGGTTTATTAATCTAACATTTGAACTTATTGGTGTTGTTGGACCACAATGTAACAAAACTTCTCTTGACCGAACAACTTTTAACTAATAATGAGTAAATTTTAAACATTGAATATTTGGCGCAAAAATATTGTAAATCTTTTAAAAAATATTCTCTACATAAAGAACAAATAAAAATAATGAATTAATTTATTTTTTGTAAAAGAACATTTCTAGTAAAATCATGAAAAAGATGATTGTTCTAATAAATTATAACACTTCTACATTAGTTGTCAGAAAACTTATACATTTCATATGTATAAGTTTTATTTACAGTAATTGCTGCCACTTTTATTTACACAGCAAATGTAGAAAATTGCAGTAAAAATATTAATTTTACAGTAATTTGTCTCACACTGAAGTGAAGTGTAAAAGTTGAGTATTGATAGCATTAATCTAGTTGAAAGTTTCGAGCATAATAAAATGGGAAAGGAAAAGAAAATGAGGAGTGACAGTCAAAGGAATGTGAAAAAAACGGTCAAATGCAGAGAAAACGCAAGCAGAGAATGCAGAGATTGCAGAGAAAGAGAGATTGGGATTGGGGCAAAAGGTACCTTCACATCACTTCCTCTTCTTCCATTTCTTCAACACGAATCACGGTCAAATTTCATATCCTCCTCATCATTTCGTTCAACATTTCCCAAACCATACAATATGCAAATCCATCACCATTTTCTAACCGTTATACATCAATTCTCAACACTTTCATCACCATAATCATTTTCTCTCCACACCTTCTCTCACTTTTAATCCGCATGCCATTCCTTTTTTCTTCCAACATTTATCACTATCAAATATACACACTCTCTATCAAATTAATAATGCATTCATTATTAATTACAAGTTTTTAAGATCGATTATTGGTGATCAGATCTTAATACACATTAAAACAACACAGAAGAACAAAGTAAAATTTACTACACGAAACAATATCCACGTAAAAATACTTAGTTCTTTATAATGAGTCAAAGTAACCATTTTTTTTTTCTGGAAACATAAATTTCTAAAATAAAAAGAATATTATGCAAAGACAATATATAAGAAGATACAAGCTAATTGCAACGATCATGTTCTACAAAATCTATATTTAATTTACTTATAATGGAAATTATTGAACGGGTTGATTATTATTATAAATGCAACTATATATAGGTTCGTAAACAGTTTTCGTTTTTAATTAAAAAATATTATATATGGACTTGATTGCTATTAATGAATAAATTAATTAAAATTGCTGATTTATATAAATGTGTTTTTGTAATTTTAATATTTTAACAGTAATTTTTTACCCTAAAATAGTGTCAGAGTAAAATACTGATTTTTAAATTTTTTGGCTATTTATCATGCCATGACCATGCATGACAGGGTGAGGTCATTCTGCAGCCTTCCCTCAGAAAAAATAACAAACCACAGAAGAAAAAGTGAACAAATCAAGATACCCAATTTGGCTGAACATTTGTTTTCAAAATCAGCATAGCAAGCGATGCATGCTACAAAAGCCCAATGATGATGATTTCCTTATTCAAAGATAATAAAAACATGATATTATATATAAATACAGTACACAACAATTGTTTTTTTCTTATTTTTTTAATCTTTTTATATATAAATTAAATCCAAAAGCTTTTTCCTTATCTCAAAATTGTATTCCAAAAATAATTAGTGTTAAAATATCTCTCACACACCTTCATAACCTAATGTGCTATTACTTGTCTTCACTCCCTTCCTCCTTCTTCTTCTTCAAAGAATTTGCATGCATATTTTTTTCTTTTATATATATTATTAATTCCAGTAAACATATATTTTAATTAAAAAAATCATTATTCTTTTTTTCTAGCAAAAACAGGACTAATAAAAGCTTTGTAAAGATGAGAAGATTGAATCAAAATATTGGTGAATTATACATAAGCATCTATTGTTCATATTAGACAAACATGGATAGAAATATTTTGGGTAGAACACAAATAAAATTGTGTAACACCTATTCATCTACCTATTTTATATTCATATCCCTATATAAGATACCCTAATGGAGATTCACATAATCTTTATATATAAAGAGTGAATTCAATTCAAAGCCATAAAGCTCCAGCTTCTTTGAGGAGTGGAACCAGGGTGCCATTTATGTGGCTGGCCATGAGAGTCTGCACCCCACCAAGAAACTTGCCGCCAATGAAGACAGCAGGAACAGGCTGATGGGCTCCAGCAAGCTGGTGGAGAACGGACTGGATTCCGGCACCGTTGGCCTGCTCGTCGAGCTCCACCACGGTGGGGCCAACACCAAGGCTGAACAGGAGGCGCTTGGCGACGGTGGACATGCAGCAGTCGCTCATGCTGAAGACGACCACGGCGTTGCATGACACCAAGTGGTGCACCATCTCGTAGGGTCTCATCATGTTGAGCCCTAGTGAGAGGGAGGAGGAGGAAGGTGGCGTTGGCTCCACCTGAGTGACGGATTTCATGACTTGCATGTTGGTATGGTGGTGAGAGCTTTGGTAGGAGGTGGTGAGAAGAATTGAGAGAAGAAATGAGAGGAGTGTTGGAGATTATATAGTGTGAGAGATGTTACATGCTACATGTTATTGCATGGAGGTTTGTGTAAGGTGGTGTGGCATGAGTCAAAGTAGGAGAATGAGAGTGAGTGAGTGAGTGAGTCCAAAGGCACAAAAGGAGTGAGTTTGATGAGGAAAAGATGAAAAGGAATATTGAGACATAGAAAGAGAGAGAAGATCACACTTTTTTTGAAGAAGGAAAACAAGAAAACAAGAATTCAGAGGAGACTGACACACTTCATACATGCTGCTCATGAATGATGAGTAACTCATAAGCAAGGCAAAAGCTGCTACACATGCATACCACATATATATGTTTACTCAACTTTTCTAATTACTCTCTCAACCTATTCTTCATTGCTTCTTATGTTTTTGTTTGAGAAAACAAGTTATGAATCTTGTGTCAATCATTAATTAGTTACTTCAAATCTTCCATGCTTTTTTGTTTCACCATTTGACAATTAATCATGAAGTTTTGTTTTTATATTTTGAATAGGATAACACATGATTAGATGGTATTATATGGAGTTAGTTTAGTGGTTTTTAAGTTTTTTGTTCAAAAGTTAATTATTTAGCTCAATTTCCAATCTAAGAAAAAAAAAATACATTATGAACACTAACTTATAACTTGATTGAAAAAACTCTTCTATAATAATTTGTAATAGAAAAAATAAATTTATAATTTAAAATTAATTAACTCATCTATAAATTAAAAAAACAAATTTAAGAATTAGAAAAAATATTCTTTAATTTTTTTACAAATTAACTTATGTATAAAATAATTTTAAGGAGAGTTCATTTTTTTTTTCTTTAAATTTCTTCTACTAAAGTATTTTAACGAGATATTTGTCCCAAATAAAATTAATTTTCCTATTAGACTGAGA
>Ga0123341_1007363_pt1 | contig 10018 bp, 8 predicted proteins | sample Turbeapinknodule_FD_89959 | JGI IMG/M metagenome (GOLD analysis project Ga0123341, IMG submission 89959) | Root nodule microbial communities of legume samples collected from Mexico - Turtle bean Mexico pink nodule | ecosystem: Host-associated > Plants > Roots > Nodule | place: Mexico: Nepantla...
GAATAGAGTAATTTAATTTTCACAGTTAGAAAGAGAAAAAAAGAATTCACACAAAGAAGACATATGGAAAATAAAATAAAAAAGAAGAGAGAAAGATGAGAGGACTTAAAGAATTTTAATATTTCTTTTATGATAATTGAATTTATTTTAATTTTAGAAAAATAAAATTAGTGTTTTGAATGAGAGAAATTAATATGATGATGTTTTAAATACCAATACAAGATTAGTGGAAAGGCTTACAACTTAAGTTAAATACTCAGTTTAAGTAGCTTAATATTAAACTGAAGTTTTAGGTATAATACTTAAATGTATATAACATTGCAGATAGAATTTAGGAAGTGTTTGAACATTTTGTGCTCTTATTTGAAACATTATAGAATACAGATACCCTTTTGATTTTGTAATTAAGATGAATAAAGCTACATTATGTTTACTATGTTATGAAATATCTTAAAATTATAAAACACATTCCATATTTGTTAATAAAAAGGATTAAGGGAATTTGAAATGATTAAAATAATAATGAGTAGAAACCTGTTTTGGTGAGCTAATTCCAGCCCACTTGAAAATGAGTAATTGTTGTTCCATTTGAGGTGAGGTTGAAGAAGTGAGGGCATGATTAAAGGTGAAGACCATGAAAACACAATAGGTTGTGTTGTTGAGGCAAGTGCATGCACGAAGTCACAACCCACTAACATTGCAAATGGTCAAGTTCACCCACCCATCTATCACTCTATTCACTTCTCTACAATTGCACTACTAGGCAATTTTCTTCATTTTGCTTCACTCCTTTCCGCAGTATTTCCAAGAAAATCATCACACAAAAATTCTAATAAAAGAAAGATGGCACAATTTCAGTCTATAAAGTGTGTGTTTTACATGCTATGTATTTATTTGTTAATAATCTCATTTTGCCACTTGGGTTATAGTAGATTCTACTAGCTCCAAATGCCCATATCTTATTCAAACTTGTTTCACCTACACCATATTAACGCCATTTTCTTAACTTCAAGTATCTCTTCAACAATTCATTTTCTCTTTATAAAAAAGAAACTAATTTAATTCTCTAAAACAATGAGATCTGTTTAAAAAGTAAAACTCTTGATCAAATCCCTTTCTTGATTTTGTAAACATTCTATAATTAATTGAAATATATTAAAATAAAAAAGTACTTAATAATATTTTAATAAATTCTAACAATAAAAATATATTAACAGTGTGTCAAAATATATTAAATAGAACTGTTGTTCATAGTTTTAATTCAGGAAGAAAAAATATACTGAAATACAATAAAAAATAATTATTAAGAACTAAACTATTTAATCATAAAATTGAATTTGACAAGTTTAATTGCCATTTCCATATTAAATAATTAAACTAAATTTTAACATATTTGTGATTTATGATAAATTAGTAAAAGTAGTTATCAATTTATTTGAATAAAACTTCATGTTTTTTCATCGAGTAAACTACTGAACTTGAGAATCAACACTATAAATGTAATCAGTGTTCAATCAGAAGTTAAACTCCAAAATAATTAAAAGTAATAAAAAGTATTCAAACTTTAAATATTAGTATATATATATATAGGAGCATATGGAAACCCACAACTTGTGCTTCACTTCCAATACAATTGTAAAGCAGTTAAAATGTGACACTAAATTTGTTGCTGTCTTTGTAACTATTAAAATAGTTTGCAAACAGTACATTAACTAAAGTAAAAGGGATAGTTGAGTACAAGTTAAAGAGAAATCGGTTTTGCAAACACTCCAAATGATGATTCCTGACACCCCTTGAGTGAGTTTAAAGACATGGTGTAAAGGGGTGGGTAAAAAAAGCACAAATATATAACATGAAAAAGGTTTTGAAGAGCTAAACTGATAAAAATGAAGATAGAGGAAGGAAGCAAGCACTAAATTTAGAATGATGAGGTAAAATTGAGATGGATATTATTGTGGATTGTATAATGAGAAAGTTTGAAATTTACATCCACTTTAAAATTTGGCGTGTATGAGAATGGCTCTCTCAGCTTTATGCAAAAAAGGCATAGACATAAGCGGAGAGCCTAAATGGTTGGTTGGTTACAGGAGTACAAAATTCGTAACAAAACTTGCCTATATCCGCACAAACAGGAGATTGTAAGAAGAGTTATGTACTCTCATGTTTTTCCTTCACAGCTAAGGCCGCAGCTCTGAACCACGTCGCTGCAGCCATAGCACCAGGATCAGGAACTGTCGAAAGAATCTCTCCTGAAATGTATGTTGCACGACCAGCCTGCATATGCATTACTGTCCATCAGATCCACTAATAATCACAAGACCAATACATAAAAAACATGTACCTCATTTTCTATAATTTTCATTTCCAAACTATTTAGGACCATGGTCTTGTTTGGATCAACTAGTTTATATGAATTCAGTTTTTCTATAAAGATTTGAAACAAGTAAAATAAGAAGAGTTTCTTTAAGTTAAATATAAGTTGATTTCAGTTTATATATAGGAGAAACTAAATTATTTTAGTGAAAAATATTTAACTGCCGTATAAAAGCTTCAGTTACTACACTATAAAAGATGGAACTCTCGGCAGTCTTCCCTAATAGTATAGCATAGCATATCAATAAATTAAATATAAGTCTTAATTATAAGGAAGAAGCTACACCACAGAAATTCTCTCACTTAAACCATTAATAAGCAGTCACCTGTGCTTGCATTTCTACAGTTGACTGAGCTCCAGCTAATGCAGCTTCAGAGGAGAGAATAAAAGCGGTGCATGGATCGTCACCAGAATTTAATTTCTGTAATGACAATTCATTTTAAGTAACAGTGAAGAAGATCATGAAAAAAATGAAGGGAAATGACTACATAATACCTCTTCAAGAACCAACGATGCTGGAATAAGGGCATCTAACAATGTTCTATAACCAGCACTAGCACCCCCATATTTACTTACAGCAGCAATGGAAGCTGTAAGTGCTTCAGCCCCTGAATCAACAAAAGACTCGTGAGGAACGGAAACTCCAATTAAAAAGGTTAAAAGGGGAAATGTTGTAAAATTCTAGTTGAGAGTAGCTTGACTTGGAGAATGTTCTCACATTGTTTTGATGTGACACCAGAATGGGGGATTTCCTTCAAATGTGAATGTGCAGCCTTAAAAAATATTGTATAACTGAAAAAACAAATTGAGTGACAATAGTCAGAGATAGCATAAATGATTTAACTTTAGAGGGATAGGAATGGCATATTACATGATCCCACTTGTTCCTCCCATGGATCTTCCAATTGATGAACCAATTTCACTGAGAGTTTCAGCAGCATCATTTAGAGGGTAACTGAACATAAAATAGCAGTTTAGGTCAGACTGCTATCACAAACCAAATTGAAATTTTTTTCAGCAACCACCTTTGCAGTTCCTTAAGAACATAAATACAATACAATTAAGAAAAACATTATAAGTAGTCCATTAATCAAATACAAGGGTTAACAAAACTAAACAAGAAAAACAAAACATATAGGAGGCTAAGCAATGCAGAGCATAAACTTACTTTTTTATGTCCTCAAGAATTGCTTTTGCACCTCTATACATCTGCAGAAGAAAAACCATATACCAAGTAAACCACATGATACATCAACAATTAAAAATAAACAAGTAAAAGTTTTATGGATAAGACTCACAGTTGATCCACAGTCACCATCACCAACTTTACCATCCCATTCATTTAGATTGTCTTTAATATTTATAATTGCATTTGCAGCTGCTTCAATGGCTACCTCGAGAATTTGGCCTTGCTCATTTAGTTTCTGTGGCTGGCTTTGTGGCTGACATAAAGCAGATATGAATACTAGAGTTTAGAAACTATACTAAGACAAAAGAATACTCAAGTAACAATAAGTTAACTACTAGTAGTACTCAATCCCCTCCAAGAGAAACAAAATATCAATTGCCATGAAGTTAAGGAGTTTTAAGGATCATTGTTTATGATCATAATAACAAACAGCATGTTGTGAAACAGAGAAAAAAAATACTCCATAGCATGAACCAATAAGCTGAGTTTTAAGCATCATTGTTTACAATCATAATAACAAACACCAAGTTGTCAAAAGGGAACATACTCTCCATATGAATGCACTGAGTTGCATAAAAGAGCATAATTCACATACTAAAATTTGAATGAATTCTTTTATACATACTAATGTAATATACACTAAAAAAACTTTGTGCTGATCACATGACTAGCAGGAGGATTCAATACATACTAGATTGAATTATTTTATACATACTAGATTGAACTAATGCCGACAACTAAAAGTCACCATAAAATCAACTATAATTTGATGGATGATAATAATATAGTCTTGATTCTTGGTAGATATCCTGGGCTCTAGAATAAACTCTGCAAATGGCAGGATTTTCTTGTTGCTGACCACTATAAATACCTTAACACCAGACTTTCAATATTGAACGCTACCATGTTATGTAAGTTTAGCTCCATGCACTTAACTATTGCAAAGCTGTGTAAATAAAAATATTTTTTTAACCAACAAATAGATGAAGTGCAGCTAAGCAAACAGCGGTAACAAAGTGAGTGTGAAATGTAACACAAAATCAAACGCATAGTCCAATTTCAACAGCTAAAACATAAAAACTACCAAATAAAGTCACCAGGATATATGATAATATTTCATATGCTTGTTATTTGCACTTATCTAGTTTTTTACTTAGCTCACAGGTAACAGAACAGAAATAACATCTAAATTCCATGGTACCTCATCAGTCTTGACTGTTCGAGATCCCGAGATAGGAACAGGAATCTTAGCAGGTGGGTGATTACCTTAAAAAAGAAAATTCCAAAAGTTCAATCAATGAACAATTAATTTGCTCCTATCAACATTACAGTTGAATGAAGATTAGAAGGTAAAACCTTGTTACTAGAAAATTACAGACATAATTGAAATTTGTCCGTCTAATAAAATTGAATGATAAAAACAACTAAATCAAATTACCAACCATCTGCAGCAACAGGCCAATAAGGAGCTTTAGTTGGAGCATCTAATCGTTGAAGAATGGCAGGATCGGCTTTCATGATAGAGATGGAAAAACCTACAAAAAAATTAAATGATGCTAATCAGATAGCTTAATGAATCACAAAGAATAGCTGGTCTTCAGTGGTTGTGGTACCAAACCTGCCATATCAAGAGAAGTCATAAATGACCCTGTATAAACTCTATCAACAGCCAGTCCATGCTCTAGCTGTAATTTTGGAACTGTTTTTCCAGCTGTAATCATTAGTTCCATGGTAGGCGTGCCACCTAACCTGCATATGAAGAATAATCTAAAATGTAAATAAAACTCTACTTAAAAGGAAAAATATCTGGTAAAAAAATTCCCAAACATAACAACATCAATAAAATAATTGAAGGCATTTTCAGATGTGTAGTTGAAATTCCAGATTATAGGATGTGAGTTAGGAATGTCTGAAAACATTTAAAAAGTAAAATTATGCCAAACCAACATGCATATTTTAAAATATATATATAGAAGAATATGCAAATGCAAAAGACTCAGATTATTGAATGAAGGAGTTTAACAACCTTCAAAGAATGCACAAAGAAAAAGCTAAAATGATAGAAGAATTGTTAATACTACCTAAATAAAAGGCAGTATATTTCAAATTTAAAAATACAACAGGTTAGACACTTTTTCAAAGAAACCTCTTTGGTGGTAAGCAAAATCTGTTTTCGTTTTTCAACATTCTATAATGAGATCTATGATACACACAGCTTTAGTTCTCAGGCAAAGATAATATTCGTGAACCTACCCATTGACCATGAGAACCACTCTTTCTCCTCGAGTTATTGGAACAAAGTTTGTTTCCTGCAAACATTACCAAAGAAAACGGATTGTGACCCACTTCACTAGAATGATAATGACATCCCTACAAGGACAAATAGTTATTTACTTAAAACAGATCCACTGAATAAAGAGTAAATTGATAAGACGCAATTCTGGGATCAGTCTGTATTATTCCCACCCAATCTACGTCCTTTCTAAGATATTGTAGTCAGATTTCAGAATGCAGAATAGTCCATTTTCCATCTATATGCTACTTAGGGAATGGCTCTTTAATGGATTTTCTTAGTTCAATATTTGTAGGTTCAGAGGGTTCAATTATTTTAATATATTTTCCAACTTAATTTTAATTTCTCATTATTTACTTTTTTACTCAAATCAGAGAAAAAAATTTCGAATAGTGTATTGTCCTTTTCTATATGGAATACAGAGGAGCAAAAAAGAATTAAAACACTAAAAAATTTCAGTCTCAGTTGTGTATCATAAATAGAATGCGCCTTGAACAGTCAAAGGTTGGGCATCAAAAGTTAGTTTGTCACACATGCCAACTATTTTGATTTTGTAAAGTACATGTTAGAAGGGCATTTCATTCCCAATTAAGCAATCATAATCCATCAAAAGATTTCCATGAAATTTCAATGCATACCGTTGACAATATTTGTTGCAGAACATGAGAAACCACCACATTTACAGGCTGAATATCAACCACTGCTGCACCAGGTTCTCCATGCTGCAATAAAATAGCAAGGGCATGTGATGAGCATAATTTAGAACTCAAATTAGAAAAGACCATAGTAAAGACAGACTTCAAGCATTAAGGAAATAAATATCAAATACCTATGGAGTAGTTCTTGTGAAAGAATAATGTATTAAAAAAGAGAAGAATGAAGAAAGAAGAAAGAAGAAAAATAAACTATCTCAAGTGCTGTGAGATGAATACCCCGAGAAAAATAGACTGACAGATCCACAGTACTGGAAAAAAAATCTGAGATTTATACTTATTATTGTTGAGGGGGCATTGAACTAAAGACACTTACAATTCCAAGACCAAGTTCCATTTTTCCTGGCCCCAAACGATCTGATGTCACTTGACCAGGAATTGTGCAAACACTCAAAGCAACACCCATTGTTCCCACTATTTCAGATGCATGTTTAGCTTCTGCAGCAACATCATCAAGAGAAAGACCAGCAGCAGCAGCAGCTCCTGCAACCTGGCTCAGTCAAAATAAATAAATAAATGTGTAGATATATAACAACTAGGAACCATAACAAAAAAAAAATAAAGTACAAAATATTTTTGCTACAAGTAAATGTGTAATGATGAATTCAAGAAATGAAATTTACATTAATACACAGCCAGACAGTCCCGTCATGTGTTTGTATGAAAAGGTGTGGTCAGAGCCTTTATATGAATTGGCAACAAAAAGAATGCAGAAAGAAAAGTGACTTCATGTATTAACCTTTTGAACCAGAACAGTCCCAGCCAAACCTCTTCTTCCAGCAATCCCACGTGGCGGAGGTAATGCACAATCATCCCCAACAATAACAGTCTGCATAGAAAAAATACAACCCATACTTTACCTACATATTAAATGTTTAATTATTTGAAGTGCAGTGAAAAATCAGTAGCCAGCTAGACATACCTCTACTTTATAACCTTCAGATTTTGCTAGCTCAGCCGCCAAACCAAAGTTCAAACGATCACCAGTATAGTTCTATCAACACCCAAATTCGAACACTATGAATCCAGAAACAAAAGCAGATCCTAATGACTCATCATGAACTGACCATACTAATGCAAAACCACACTATCTTATTCGTTGATTTCGCAAGAGGTCATGTATTAAAAAAAAATTAGGCACATGATGCCAAGTATTATAATAAAAAGAAACTTTACTTTTAATATTTTCACTATTTATTATCTTAATCACAGCAAATAAGATTTTCCATATATAGGACATCTAATATGCATACAGACCTAAAAGACCAATGCAAAAATCTATACTTAGGATGACAGGATGCTAAAGAAAAAAAGCAAATAATACCTTTACAATCAAAAGACATCCCTTAGGACCAGTTACAGCTCGTATTCCCTAAATTTCAAATCATAAAAATAGGGGCATTAGAAGTAGAAAAAACAGTATGCTTATAACTGAAAGAGTGATATACAGTTCAATTCTAATACTATGAGGTAAGCATACAGCTAGAATTGAATCAACGGGTGGAGAAGAAAATATATCTCCACAAACTGCTGCTGTAAGCATTCCTTCTCCCACAAATCCAGCATGGGCAGGCTCATGCCCACTCCCTCCCCCTGTAGGGTAAAATATAGATGTAACAATTTTCTCAGTAAAAATTATGCAACTATTGGACAAATAAAGCTGCAGAACCATCCTAGGAAGTTTCATTTTAAATGTTTCCTAGGGTGAAAAATTCTATTTCCACCCACCATTTCCTATATCCTATACCCTACCCTCTTGTAACTTCTTTTTCTCAATTAGATTTCCTAAATTAGCATAACAATACCTACAAGCTTTGAGTAGAATACTAATGACACACAACCTGAAAAAATGAACTGTAAAAGCATCCAATGGATGGTCACACACCTGATATGACTGCAACCTTATCATATGTTGCAGCTGAAACATCTGCCCGTAGCACAACCTTCACCTACATTAAAAAAAATGCATTCAGCAACTATCACACCAATACACAAGTTATGCATTCGCTGCACGGGGTCGTGTGATCACCAGAGGAAAGCCATCCAAATACTGCAGTCCAGGATAAGTCTCCACTAGACCTTCAATGAACTCAGTCACAACATCTGCAATCACATTTAAAATATATTCATATATATTCAATTTCCAAGACTACTACACATTTGCTCCGTCGTATAGATAGATACAGGCATACATAAAAGCATCTATATATGTAGTCTAATCAATGCAAAATCTCTAAGAGGAAAACACTACACAATCATAAATGCAGTGCTACTAAGGTAAAAATACAAAAAAGAAATAAAATCCAAATAGGAATCTAACTCTCGCACTGAACCGCAATCTTCGAACTAGTACAGCAAAATTAGTAGAATCACCACAATAAAGTCTACAACGTTTCGCATCGAATTTCCGTAAGTCAAATACTAATGTTCAAATATTCAAGAGAAAGTCAAATACAGCAAGATTAGTAGAATCACCACAATAAAGTCTACAACGTTTCGCATCGAATTTTGTGACTCGAACAGCGATTTTCGTAAGTCAAATACTAATGTTCAAATATTCAAGGCTCAGATAGGAGAAAAAAAGTCAACAAAGTGCGCAGAACACAAACAGTCAAAAAATCGAGAGCAAGATTCCGAACGGAACCGCGGCAAGAACATTGAGAGCACAGCAATTGTGGACGGCGAGAGTTAAAGAGAGCGGAGATTGACGGCCAATTCGGCAGAGAAGGGGAAATTGAGCGAAGCAAGGGGAGAGGGAGTGGGAGGAGAAGGATGTTCACGCACCAATGGGGTCGTCGATGAGCTTCTTGGTCGGAAATGCCATGGCGAGGCGGTGCCGGAGGAGGAGAATTGAAGAGGAGAATGGCGGAAACGGAAAACCCTAGAAATGGTTTTGCATGAAACAGTGGAGAGAAGAGAGAGAGAGTGAGAGGGAAGAAGAGTTGTTGTTGTTGGCTTGTTGGTTTGATGGTGGTGTGGGTGTGCCTCTTTATATACTACACAAGAGAGGGAAAGCGAGGGAGTTGATAGTTAGCTTCTTCTTGCACGGAAAATTAAAAAATTAGATTAAATAATAACCAAACGATATCTTCCTCAATACAAATCTCCATTTACAACTACCATTTCCCTCTCATTCATCCCATTTTTTTTTTCATTTATAATGTACTTAATTTTAAAAAATAATTTTATTTTTAAAGAAATTGAAATATTTAATAGCAAAAAATATTGTTTATGTAAGAAATTATAAACAAAATAGAATTCTAAACAAATATTGTTTAGGTAAGAAATTATAAACAAAATGGAACTCTAAAATTTCATTACAGTGACTCGTTACTTAAAATTAAAAAATTGTTAAATGAAGTTGAAAAATAATTAAAGTGTTGTAACTGCAATAAAAGTATAAATGATGTATGAGAATACAGAATAATTAATATTATTTAAAAAGATGA
>Ga0123341_1007366_pt1 | contig 10014 bp, 5 predicted proteins | sample Turbeapinknodule_FD_89959 | JGI IMG/M metagenome (GOLD analysis project Ga0123341, IMG submission 89959) | Root nodule microbial communities of legume samples collected from Mexico - Turtle bean Mexico pink nodule | ecosystem: Host-associated > Plants > Roots > Nodule | place: Mexico: Nepantla...
ACCGGTTGATGATGCTCCAGTCTTTCTCCTCTACCTCTTCTGGTTTCTCTCCTTCAATAGCAATATCAAGACCCTGCTGAAAAAGAGAGTCCAAGACCTCTCCTTGCCACATACCAAAATGTCTAGTGCCATCAAATATTTCCACCGCCAATTTCAAAGTGGACACCGGGAACCTCGACCATGATGACAAGGAACCCGACACTCTGGATACATCCTTCGCTTCTTCTTCTTGATTTGTCATTACAAACTCAAAATATAGTATTCAATATTACAAATAATTTCAAACAACCCAAGGTGAACCTTCGGCTCTTGATACCACTTGTTGGGAAAAACGGGTAATTTTCCCACTAACCCTAACAGAGCTACCCGACAAATAATATTGAATAAACAGAGCGGAATAATAAAAGAGATAAAGAGAAAAAAACACACCAGAAAATTGTTAACGGTGTTCGGCCAATTTAGACTAATCTCCGAGCACAGCTGAAACAACCCACTTTTATTATTATGGGAGAAGATATTACAAATTGGAATATATAACAGTGAAGGAGGAAAGTTTAGTTTATAACCCTCAAACCTCCTTCCCAAACAATGAACCCACCGATGTGGGACTTGAGATTAAGCCAAAATCAACCAAATTTGGTATGGAAAGGTGTTTGGGAAGCTATAGTGAAATGTATTTGGAAGTAAAGAAACTCTGTTGTTTTAAGCAAGGGGTGGTAGATGCGGAAGAGATATTTCAGATGGCCCAACTAAAGTCGTGGTTATGGATGAAGCATAAGGTACACACCTTCAACTTCTCATTTGTGGATTGGGTCCTGAACCCACTACTATGTATTAGTAGCTACAAGTAATTGGATGTTAGCTGTGGGAGAAATAAAAAAAGACCAAGCCATTGGTCTTATTCTAGAGCTGCAGGTGGACCATCAGGATCTGTCACAGGGAAGTAAATTAGAAGGGTACAGGTTCTGTGGTTTTGAAGCAATTTAAGTGATGCAGGGGATGGCAGCAGATATTGAAGAGGGTGGAAATTAGAAACGTCAGTAGCGTAGGTTACGCTGAGTGCAATCTGTCTTTGTGAAGGGGTAAAAGTGGAGCTAGGGAGTATTATTCCTTGGCAGAAAGAACTGGTGCAATGCCCTCCAGCACCTATCTTTGCAGTTATTACTGGTGCCTCCAGCAGAATCTGGTGCTGTTAATTTTGTAGTGCTGATGCTGTCAAAAGGAAAATAATCTTGTTGAGCCTGGTTAGTGCAGCAGAAGGTCAAATCTATCTAGCAGAATTCTTGTCATCAGGATGGGCAGTAGTGTAGCACCGAGTGGAGACAAGAATCTTCTTTAATCAATGTGGAGGCAGCAGTGATAATTGGACCGTATATACCAACACAGGTTTTTTTCCTATGGGAGTTTTGATGCAGGGTGGAATCTTATCAGTGTTGTGAACATAGTCTGAGCAGAATGGAAGGAGCAGGTCTGTTGGAATGAAACGTGGCATAGCTTATGTGAAGTAGGGAACTAAGCCAAGTGATTTATGCAGAATGTGCAAGTAGAATTCTGAATAATTTTTCTGCTGTGTTGAGTAGCATAAAGTGCCGTGTATGCAGAACTTTCTATAGCCAAGAGGAAGGGGTCTTGAAAGAAGAACTGGCAGCAGAAATGTTGTTGGTGCAAAACTAGATTGAAGGGTGAGCCAAATCAACTGTGTTCGTGAGAAAATGGTAGAATGGTGTTTGAAGGCTGGTTGATGCTGCTGGTGGTTTGAGCAGTTTATCTGGTTTCTGTTTGGTATCTGCAGGTTACTGGAGCTATGTAAAGGAAGCAGCAGCATTTTAGACCAGCAACCTGCACATCTGGGAAGTTTCCTCTCTTTTTTGTGGTGATAAACTTTGAGCAACTGCTGGTTTATGCATGGTAAAGTCTTTCATCAGGGAACTAAAAGAGCTTAGCACACGGTCATCCTTTGCTTTGCTGACAAAAAGGTTACGTGCAGGATTTTTCTGCATAATTTGGCAGCAACTTGGCAACTCATAATTTTATTTTTTTTGTCTGTGTTTTTGTTGTTTTTGGTTGCCTCTCCTTTTAATGCAGAAATTGATTCTTGTATAAGGGTTGGAACACCATGATGATGAAGTGTTCCTCTTAATTTCTTTTATTCGTAAGGATTTAGTATATATATATATCATCTCTTTATTATTATTAATCAAAAGACCTTTGGAATGAAAAAAAGTAACGGAAGAAAAGATTATGAATCAGAATATTCAACAATAATAATTAATTACTAAGTACTAATAAACCTTATAGGATGATTTTTAATCCAATGATTCAAAGAAGTATTAAAAAGAAAAGTTTTTCTGCTCAAATCTTATTCAACATGATGAACAAAGCATAAAAAATTTGTTACAAAATGACATAGTCTAACCATACACACTAATCACAGTACTGCATTTTGCTACCTTGGACACACAATGGTCTTGAGTCTACTAGACCACAAAAATCATGAGTGAAACCAATAACACCAAAAAGGATTACTTTCCATCAAACTTTCTAATACTCTAAAATCTAAGTGGATGATGACACACAGCAAGTGTATACACAGGATGCTCTTCAAAACATGTAATCTAATTATTACTTTTAATTATACAGTGGTGGTGCCATTTGATAAGGATAATAATAAAAGGGATAGGTTTGGTAAACAGGAACAGGTGCTTTTGGTGGATCCACCTTCTCTTTCTCTTTCTCCTCTTTTGCTGGTCCAACTGAAACTAATTCTGTGTGACACCATTTTCGTAGCTTTGACACTGCACTAACTGGATCAATCTCACCGAATAGCACCAGTTTCATGTCTTTCAAGTCAACAGAAATTGATTCAATCCCTGCATAATAATTCAAATTACAGTTAATTTTAAAAAAAATCATGAAGAGAATGATCTTGAAACAAAAGTATAAGTTGTAGTATAGAGTGAAAAGTTTGATATATATACCAGAAAGGCCAGATGCTGTCTTCATAGCTTTTCGCTTGATCTTATCATCATGTAAGTCCATCTTTAACACTACTTTCTGTGACATAACAAACATCAAAGAAGTGATAATTAAGACCCAGAAATTACTTTTGCATCCAAAACATGAAAGTGAAAGGAAATAATATATGCAAGCCCAAGTGGAAACAACACAGAGTAATAAGAGAAAAGTCAAGAAATGGTGAGGAAATAAAAGAGAATGGTTCATATTCTGACCTTCATTGTTTCAAAACTTGCTTGTGATGAGAGCTAAGCTTGGTGAAGGAATATTAGAAGAGATGGTTTTTTATATATTTTTCAAATTGAAGGAAGTTGTGAGAAATATGGGTGAAATGAGGAGTGTTTATAGCAGCACTAATAGGTGGGAGCCATAGACATAGTAAAAGTGGAGTCAAGTCAAATGAAGTCAAACCGTGTTCTTCAAATTTATCTTCCTTTTCTGATCCTTCACGGAAAGTGCAGCAATGAAATATTATAAGAACTGTAATAATTGAAGTTTTTTATTGCTTTATGTCAGGTTGGGTTGGAAAACGATTGAACATGTTGCTTCGTGGTTATGTCTCAAAATGATTAATACGATGAATGATGACTGCTGCAAGTTGAATCAACATATAGCATACAGAAACTTCCCTCCATGTTCAGTTATAAAAGTCTTTTTATATCATACCATTTTATTAGTTATTTATATGATTGCTTATTTTTATTTTATAATTATAAAGCGATTAATAGTTATTACATCAAATTTTGTTTCATATATCATATTTCAAATGTTTAAACTATTGCACAATGATGTTTACTAAATGTCCTAAACTTAACTTTGTTGAAATAGCATATTTAGACTCAATCATTGTATTAGAGGTATTGTTTGTTTTGGAATTCATAATCATTTCTCACAGTTTTGTCCTTAAAAATATCTTGAAGGGATAAAAGAGGAATGCGTGTTTAAATTGCACAAATCCTCCAGTGAGTTTGTATTTGGAATCACTTTTCCATTGCGTCACATACGACGTAAATGTTTCATTTTCAAGTTCGTTGAGATAACATCATTAGAGCCAATCATTGCATCTAAAGTATTGAGTAATGTCCGTTTTAAAGCTCAGAACTCCCGTCAGAAAGCATTGGAAAGTTAAGGAGAGAAATGTATATTTAAATTGTCAAAGCCTCCAAGTCGAGGGCAAAGGAAAAGAGAGTTCGTCTTTGGAATCACTTTTCCATCCCTGCCAATGTGTCCGTTGAGATAACACTATTAGGATCAATTACCATATTTGACGTATTGTCCCTATGAAACTCAGAGTTTTAACCCGGTTCTTCCCTTAAAAGATGGTTGAAATGTGTATTTAAATTACCTTTAACTTCGACTTCTGTTATTGTATACTACTTTTGGTTTGGATCTTAGGTAGTGAGTTTTGGTACTTGTATAAGGGTTGGGACACCCCTAAAGTGTCCCCTTTCATTCATTTATTTTTGGTGATAAAAAAAACTTTGATTTTTACGTAATATGAGACTATTGGACGTATCAGAACAAGCATCCGAACACAATTACTTTATGTCACATATAACTTCTTTGAAAGTGAAAAAACTAAGCAACTTGTTATTTTTTGAAACACTCAAAATGCATGAGAATAGTAGTATAACATGAAGAAAATTGCAAGTGTAAATCTCAAGTTGGAATCAGGATGATTGTAATACAAAATGTTGTATATATCAAAGTATGTTGGTTGGTTATGCAAAAGAGGAATACATAGATATTGCAGTAGTGAGTAAGTAGGAATGTAGGATGCAACAATTTCTAGCTGAGTAAATCAGAGGCAATAGGAAAGATTAGGCAAATATGTATCCAACTAGAAATTCAAAAGATAATTAAGCTCAAAATGAGGGGACATTAGTGGTTAGAAAAATTGAACAGGGACAAATGAGAAGTCTAGGAGGCAATTTATGATGACAAAGGGGGAAATCAATGATATATTGGATTTAGCACAAACAAGCTTGGTTGTAGATGAAATAAAGCTAAACAATACTAATTTATAAAAGATGAAATAGAACAAGTTACGTGATCAGTGGCACTCGTATCAAGAATCTAATGCCCATTACCTTTTTTACCTACATTGCTACTAGTTCTTGAGCCATCTGTCACAGTGGTGTTGATAAGTTTTTCTCTATTCTTGGAGACTTGCATTATATCTATAAGTTGTTGTAATTTATTTGATCCAAAGGTTCTAATAATTTGTTCACTCAGAGTCTCATCATGCACAACTTTGTTCTTCTTAGTTTCGTCTTCCTTTTCTTTCTCAAAAGTGTTCGCAGTATACTCCCTTTTTTGTTTCATTCATGGTGGAAAGCCATGTTTTGAGTAACATTCATCAACAATATGGTTCATCTTGTTGTAATAAGAACATTTCTATCCAAAAATTTTACTTCTCCCTCTTCCATAACTTCGCCATCCATAATTAATACCACTGGGTATATTGCTAACTTTTTGTTGGTTCACATTGTTGATTAGAACCTTTGTGTTAACTCCAATATTCTCACTGAGGTGTCTTTCTTGTTGAAAAACCAAAGAAAAGACGCGATTGCCACTTGGCAATGACCCAGTCAACAAAATTTATGTCTTAACAGTCTTATACATTTCTCCAAGACCCTTTAAGAAACACATGACACGCTTAGATATTCTCGGTAGTTTCCCATGATCTTCATCAGGTCGCACCTACACTTTGCTTTACAAACACAAACAGGCAAGGGTCGTAAAGAATCAAGCTCATCCCACAAGATCTTGGAATCAGTTTAGTAATTTGTAACATTTCTTTCTCCTTGTTCAATGGAGTTGATTTCTTGTAAAAGATCTGAGACACGAAAATGATTGCTTTTTGCAAATTTCTCCTTAAGATCTTCCCAAAGTTCCCTAGCATTATCAATATCACTGTACTGTGTGCTATTTGTGTTGAGAGACTACCTGTGATCCATGATCACCATTATGTTGCACCTTTCCCATGCTTCATACTGACTTTCATTTCTCAAAGGCTTCGACATCTCTCCAGTAACAAATTTAAATTTGTTTTTGGAGACCAACGCGCGCTTCATCGCTCTACTCCAAGAGTGATAGTTTGACCCATCAAGATGCGGTGTGATAAGGGCCATGGTTGGGTTCTCACCTGGGTAGGTAGTCGACACTTGTTGGATTTAGTTGATCATTCTTGATTTATTCTTTGGAGTCTTGTTGTGCGGTAGCCATGAGATAAAAAGGAAACAAGAAAGACGAAACAATATATATACAAGAGCAAGACATCCATGGGCCTGATGGGTTTGAGTGAAATAAGAGAAAGAGAAAAAGTCGAAAAGGTGCAAACATTACAACTTTTACTTATTTTGTTTTTCATGCATTTTTAATTCTTTGTTATGAAGAAATTAAAAAAATCATGTATTAAAAATAAGGTTATTGTAACATATAGGTCTAAAATCCCATAATTGAGATAATTTATGCACATCTAGCAGTAAATAAACATATTTATATGGGGTGCACTATTGAAACATGCGAGGAAATTGATAAAAATAGAATCATTCATCATGTCGATATTTTAAAATCAACTTAATAAATATATCATACTTTTTTTCCGAGATGACAATTACTTCCCATTCGATGAAATTTGAATTCGCATATAGTTTTTATGCAAAATTATAAAAATATCCTTAATTAAAAGGGGTGCATATCAAAATGCATTTGCAGAATCTCTTTTCTAGAATATATTTACAGATTTAGATTTCTCAAACACTTTTTTGGATTTCAGAATCTCTTTTCTATATTCGGAATTTTTTTTTCATAACACTTTTTTTTACTTCGAAATTGTTTTTCCGGAATAGGATTTTGATTGTGTAATTCTATTCTAAAATTCTATTTTTGGAACACAATAATCTATTTTGAATTTTTTTTAGAATGTATTTTTTAAAATCTGGATTTTCAATTCTGGAATGAACGACAATTTTTGAAATTTTAAAGTGCTTTAGGATCATGTGACACTTTATAAGGTGTAGGAAGAATTTGCTAAAAAAATATTTATACTAATCTAGGTCCATCTGTATTGAGGCCCAATATAAATAAGTTTGTTTGAGAGAGGTAAATGTTACGTTTTGATAACATTTATCACACTCAACTATTTAAGAAGATTAACTTGTGCGTCAAAGTGCCTTTTGTAGGTACACAACGTCGCTCATACCAAAGAAGATCATCAATATGTGAAGAGGATAATTGTTTTTGTATGAACCAAGAAATCTCTCCTTACTTATCTAGTACTCTGTATCTTCGAAGATGTCATCCTCACAATACTAATGATCTTCTTGGTGCAGGACGTGAATGTACTTACAAAATATGTTTCAACACTCAAATCAATCTACTTGGATAGTTGAAAATAATAAATACTATTAAAATGTAATATTTACATGTCCCAAACAAACATATTTAAGATATGTATTAGACTCAACACAAATGAGTTTGGATCCGTATCAATATTGTGATTAACCTCGTATTAGTTCCACAACATATATATTTATTAAGTTAATTTAAGATTAATCCTTAATTATTCTATTTTTATGGGTTTTTCAAGATATCATTGGTGACAACCGATCCATATGTTTATTCACTTCTGGATGTGTGGAGGTGATATCAATTTTACAATTTCGGTCATGTATGGTATATTATTTTGTTGACCCGAACATTTGATTATTTTTATTTAAATTATTAATTTGTACCAATGTAATGATTAGAAAAACTTTGTCCATTCTTACTCTTAGCCATCAACAAAATTTCACGAATCATACACTCTGTTCTAAGCTTCGAGGGTTGTATATAGACAATAAATTAATAAAACAGACTACTAAAATTTCCAACAATACAAGAACTATTAGGAAGAAATCGTTTTCCAATCAAATCTTTTTTATATGATGAACACATCAATTGGCAAAATACACCCAATGGTCTTGAATCTACTAGACCACAAAAAAATACAAGTAAAACCAAAAAAAATACTAGGACTCTCTTCGTAACAAACTTTCGAACACTAAAATTTTAGCATAAGTAACACAGATCCACTGCATAGGATTCCCTCCAAAACTTGTAACCTAGTTAAAAATTAATTTTAAGAATACAATGGTGGTGTCATAGAATAATGATAATAATAAATGGGGTAGGGTTCATAGACAGGAACAGGTACTTTTGGTGGCTCCTCCTTTTCTTTCTCCTCTTTGGCTGGTCCAACTGAAACTAATTCTGTGTGGCACCATTTTCGTAGCTTCGACACTGTTCTCACTGGATCAATCTCACCCAGTAGCACCAACTTCATGTCTTTCAAGTCAACAGAAATTGATTCAACCCCTGCAAAAATAATTGCAAATACATTTAAATTATTATTCAATTCTTAACAAAAGTTAAGCAAGTTTTATTAGAGTGAAAACTGATATATACCTGAAATGCCTGATACACAAACATCAAAGAAATGTTAATTCAGACCCAACTACTTTTACATCGATAAAGTAAAAAAGTTCAAGATATGGAAAGAAAAACAAAATAAAAGATATTGGTTTGATACTCGAGTATTATTAAGAATTAGACTTTAATAATAACTCAATCTTATAAAATTTACCTATAAAACTGATTTATAATAAAATGAGGTTTATACTTATTTATATACTATAAAATATCTTTATCTTTAGTCGATGTAGGATTTCCAACACACATTCCTCACACCGAGACTGTTAACTCGTATATAAGACTATATATTTATGGGTGATCTGATGAGACCATCAACTCTCATTAGAATAAACTCTAAATGATTCTGATACCATATTAAGAAATGAACTTTAAGTTTAATCAATCTTATAAAACCGATTTACAAAATCAGGTTTGCACTCATTTATATATTATAAAATGTTATTTATCTCTAAGCGATATGAGATTATTGAAAGAAACAAAATCCGGGAGAAAGGTAGAGAAATGGAAAGAAAAAGGAAATAAATGAGACTGGTTTGATCTCATATATGAGAGTATAGTTCTGACCTTCATTGTTTTTGAAGCTTGATAGTGATGAGAGCTAACTAAACAAGAACACTGTTTGTGAGAATTGCAAAGGTAGGTGAAGAGGCGAAGAGGTGAAGCTGAGTTGGAATATCATGGATAAGTTTTTCAGCATCATTTATAGACCAATGATAACGTGTTGTCAGAGACTAAGCAAGTCAAGTCAACTGTATATAGTATAGTTTGGAACATAGTTATAATTACGCCTACAAAACATTAGTATAAGTTTGTTGTTCATACAATTATTCACGCCGTGCGACCGTGTCATCTTTGAAATTTCAAGTTCACACTATTCCTTCGAAGAAAGTATGTGCAATCAATAATTGCGTTCTATTTAGAAATATTGTTATCAAACACTTCATTTTCTTTATTCCATTAATTTGCAGTTGGGACTTTTGTGTATATGAAGACGAATATTACTAAGGCATAGTTTTTATTATCTAATTTAAAATAAAGTAGAAAATGAATTAGAAATATATTTGATTGAATATTATATAACTTGTTTTTAAATGCTTTTAATATTTTATCAAATTTTGAAAATAAAAATGTTTTCTTTGTGTGTTTCACACGCCATTAAAGTTCATTATAAATGTTACGATACTCACGCCAAACTATCACTCTCTTCAACCCCACTAACATATATTTAAATTAAATTAAGTATAAAAAGAGAATTTAACTAAAAAAAATAACCCATTAAATTAAATACCGAAATTTAAAACTCACATAAAATAATTTATTTAATTATATCAAATATTTTTAACATCATCATTTCTTTAAGAAATGATATCCACGATAACTATCACTTTATTGATATTGTAAATTGTTAATATATTTAATTTTCTATTTTAAATTATTGGGCTTTGTTTGTTTGGCCCAACTTTTCTTTTCTATTTCAGCTAGGTCTTAATCTTTTTCTTATATATACACCATGTATTTTAC
>Ga0123341_1007367_pt1 | contig 10014 bp, 7 predicted proteins | sample Turbeapinknodule_FD_89959 | JGI IMG/M metagenome (GOLD analysis project Ga0123341, IMG submission 89959) | Root nodule microbial communities of legume samples collected from Mexico - Turtle bean Mexico pink nodule | ecosystem: Host-associated > Plants > Roots > Nodule | place: Mexico: Nepantla...
AAATAATTCTTCTATAAAACACGTTAATCATAATAAGTCAATATAGTATTTGCATAGATTTGAAACATATTTAATATAATTAAAAACAATAATAAAAAATTCCTATTTATTTTATTTCTTTTGTTTGTGAAAAGGTGAAGGGTATCAAAGTAAAAGCACGTGAATTCAAAAATCTAAAGACAAGGGGCGTGACTTTCTGATTCAAATTTCACTCGCTTCAACGGCTTTCTCTGCCTTTCTGCGGCATCGAAGCTCTGCAACACTTCAAACCAACACCTCAATGGTTTCTCTCACGGTAAGGGTTTCACTCTCCAATTTTCACCATTCCAATCTTTACCTTTCGATTATTTCACTCTGCAATTTTCAATTCTCGCAAATCCTGTTATCGTTTTTCTTAGGTTTTCATCATCGATTCTGCCTCTGAATCCTAATTCTTGTTTCGTTCTTGCATGCTTCAGGGAAAGACCAGACTGGGCTCAACTCGAGCCTCTGTGGTCGGTGCTGCCCAATCTCGGCCGAGCGGTATATATGTATTTCGTTTGATTTTTTTTTTCTGTTAATTTTTGTTATTCTCGAAATGTTTATGTGTTTTTGGTTGGTGTTTTGTATGTATATCGAGCAGTGGGTGGTAAGAATTTCAAGGTGTTTTCTGAAATTGACAGGACTAAAGCTGGTGACGGGAATACGTGAGTGTTTTTTATTTTTTTTTGTGATTGAGAATTTATAGTGAATATGTATATGTAAGTATTTTGTAGAACTAATTTTGATTGTTTCTGTAGGACTTCTGCTAGAGGAACAGGTGCAAATCCAAGGTATGGTGCCTTAGTTGACTTCAAATGATGTGCTTTCTGCTCCATGGGTTATTTTTAGGTGCTGAAATCATGAACAGCTGTAGAAATCTAATGTTGTCAAAATGATTTTGATTAATTGTTTGTTTTTATGAGATATCAGATAGATAAGGAAGCCCTCTACTGAAAGGGGTTTTAGATAGCTGGGCTTTGAGAATTCAACTTGTTTTTAACTGCCTCCTGTAGTTCAAATTGGACGGGCTTGTCTCAAGATTGTGTCTTTTATACGGTTCATATGAAGTCTGAATCTGCTACCTTGTTTTGTGTTTTTTTGTCGTTGTCTGAAACAGTTGTTTTTAGTGAAACTATGCAACATATTGCAGAATGATATTCATTTCTTGTAGATGTTCTTATATGCTTGAAATATGTAAAAGCACTGTAGTGATCTATCTATATGACCTTTGCAATTTATGCAGAAGGAGTACCGGGGTAGCTAGCAAAGGGGTTATTCTTAATAGTACCAGTAATCTAAAGGTAATAAACATTCTGAACTTCTAATACTTTTTGAGGTCTAAATATTTTGTATTCTTGAGTCTTTCCTTGGTTACACTCCATATGTCTAACTATTATGCAACTTTGATGGTGAAGGGTGGTCTCAAAAAGAGTATGGATAAAAGTAGTGGCAAATATGGTACTTCTTGTAAGTATTAACTGAACTCATTTTGCGTTAAAATTATGTGGAATAACACACTTCTCATTTTCACATATTTTGGCTTGTAATAGCAAATACAGCTGTCAGAAAGGCATTGGCTGATGTTAGCAATGTTCAAGAAAAATTCACTGCAGCTGTTGGACATACTAACTCAAAAATGAAGTAAGAATCTTATTTATGGTGGATAGAAAGAAAGTTAGAAGGGAGGTCGTAGTATTGCACTGTTTAAATAGAATATTTGCAACTTATTTTTGGATACTTATCTTGTATAGTTATATGAAAATTTCATATATATTTTTTCTCACATATCAACCTATTTAGTCCAACTATTAATGTCATTCTTTTGTGATATGTTTTGTTTTGGATTTTCTGATGGATTGCTCGATAATATAAAGTGGCAGCCTCAACATTTTTCACCTTTGATTTTGTTAGAATATCTAGAAAACTTCTCATAATATTTTTACTGTATCTTAGAGTGTATTAATATCTCTTAGGAGTGGTCATGGTTTTCAATTTCATGTTTCGTGGATTTTTTACTTATTTAATTAGGATTGAGAGTCTAGTATTAGTAGAAAATAGTGGTTTATGAAAGCATTTTGTCTCACGTCATATCACATCAAGAGTCAACCTTTCTCATCCATGCTGGAACATGTTTGCCCTAGTTATATCCGGTTATATCCAACCCACTTGTCCCATATGGTGATATCCATATATTCTTTCTTGTCAGTCTTGTCATTACTTCTATCCAATGTTTGTTCCTAGACAATATCTAGCTTAATCCTGATTTTGTCCTGCTTCTGTCTCAAATGTAGTCCAAATCCAGTTCTGCTCCATTTTGGCGCATCATTTTTAATTTTCTTTTCTTGTTAAATGTAACAACAAACTTAGTAGTTAGCTTTGGCTTTTGAGGGGCCAGCAAATATCTTATATATTGTATCTTAAATTTGTTTTTAGTATATTAAATGATCCCTTAGGAGTGATTTATATTTCATAGTATGTTAAATGATCCCTTAGGATTAGGAGTCTATATTAGCATATAAGTAGGGGGTTAGTGTTTATATTTTTTTTATATCATCAAGTCATGTCTGTTTTAGATTTTGAGTAGTTTACCTCTCTTTGTTCTTCCTATCTCAATCCTTCAATTTCAACAAAATGTCAAAAATTAACTACTCAAGTTGTTTGGTGAATGCACCCGAATAAATTTCTGCACAGAAGAAGAAAGAGGAACAAGAAAATTGTGTTTCATGAAACACTCTGTGAACAGCATCAGCTGGATATACTTTTGATAATGCAGCGCCCCTCCCTTTTCTTATTCTTTTTTACAAACTTATAATAATAATAATATAAACAAATAAATGAAAATAAAATTAATAGTATTAATAATAATATTATTATTATTATAAATAGTACCACATTATTTTTAAAGTTTATTTTTCATTTTCTCTGTTTTGAACTAAACAACTTCTATTTCCATCCCATTTTTCACCTATTTCTCTTCTCTTTTCTCACCTACCCTCTTCCTCTTCTATTTCTTTTCTCTCTATCAAACACACCTAGTCTTGAAATCACATTAAATCATGTTAAGTTTAGATTATTAATCAGCTTGTTCTTTCTTTTTCCTTCTATCTATATCCTATATTTTAAAAACACTTAAGCTGATGGGTAAAATCACATGAATATGTTATAATTAAGTAACTTAGCATACCTTCTCACACAAGAGATCTTTGTTCTTGATAAGTGGACAATGTACAGAGACCCGTCTTATCAGATTGAAGCTTAATATTCCCCTAGAAGAATTGGGCCAAAAACGATTGGTTAATAGCTTTCATATTTTTTTGTCACATGGACTTTGGCATTAAAAAGAATTCAATCTCTAGACTCTTCACTTAATAGAAATTGATCTTATGATGATGCTTCACGTAATAGAATTTGATTCTGTGATATTGGTTTTTCTCAAGCAGACATTGATGCAATATTCTCTACAATTGCTTGAATACGATAGTATATTAATTCTGTCTTTATTTCCTCTAATGCTTGCTTCATTATTTGATTTTGTATATCTTATGTGCCTTTATAGGGTTTCAGCAGGTTCTAGTACCAAAATAGTGGGTGTATCTTTGAGGAAGTCCATCGTGGTATGTTAACCACTTCTCTAATTTTTCCATTTTTCTGTTAAGCGCATCTTTTTTTTTTTTAACTTGACAAGTCCTTTATGTAAAGGAGTACTCCTTTTACTCGTGTTAGTTAAAAACTCAATATGCCAAAATGACCCAATCATGAAATTTTGGCTGTGCAATCTATTGGCTCTACACTATTATGAAGCATTGATAATTTTTCTTGTTTAAATTAGGGAAGAGTGCAAAGAAATACAAGTAAAACTGATGTTCAGTTAGATTCTCTCAATAAAGGTGACTGATTACCCCATAAATATTTTTATTGTATTTTGTATGTTTAGAATGTCATTTAGATGTTTTTCTCCCTTCAGATGATCAGAAGAATAATACAAAAGGAGGCCAGTCGGTTTTTTCCACAAAGGACAGGTACTTAGGATACTGTCTTTTGTTTATCTCACATTTCATAGGATATTAAAGTTATAAATGGTTGGTTTTTATGCTTCTAAGCACTTCATTACAGAAATTATATTGCCTTTTATTTTATATTTTGCAGGTTTACATGGAAGACTACAGCTACAAGGTTTTTTTAATCTTTCATTTTATTGGTTCAAGTGAGTTTTATGAGTAACGTGAACTGAAACCACTATATTCTTTGTCTCTTCCAAGCAGTTCAAGGAAGTCTTTACCAGTACCAAGGAGGGTAATCAGAGAAGATACGAATAAAACAAAGGTAATATAATCTTGTTATTGTTTGTCTTTTCTGGTGGTAGAGAGTTGCAATAAATATAGCTGTGCTTACTCAGATTGCCATATTTTTCATTTTTATTTTCAAAATCCTTTTCCCTTTCTTATACTTCCACTTTGCTTCCTTGCAGGAAAATGTTAGAAGTTCCCAAACGGCAAAAGGCCAAAGTGGTCTTCCCTGTAAGCAGTTGTGGCATAGATAAGCACTTTGTAAATGTCAATGAACTGACATGTACAATGTTAATTAAACTTAATATGCTATTGATTTCAGCTAAGACAACAACAAACAGAAGAGATAGTTCCCAACTGATTAATGCAAGAAGCCATTTATGGAAGAATCGAGTGAGTGATGGTTTTGTTCTAACGTAAGTGATAATTAATCATATCATTAGCTTAGTTCCTGCTTCCTCTGTGTAAATTATGCACTTCTGGTACATTTTATCTGTTTGATTAGCTTGAAGTTGCTGAAATGGGGAATCTAGCTAGTAAGCCTATTTAATTATGAGATGATGTCTAGAAAACTGATACTAATTAGCTGCATTGATGACACCGTGCATTCTGATGGGCCAAAAAAGGAGGCACATGAAAGCAGTGATATTTATGATTACCCCCTTTTTAACTAATCCATATTCTACAACGTTGTTGATCTTTTTGACTATGTAATGCATCCACAGTATCTGTCAAATGTTTAAGCTGTTTCGTGAAGGAACATGAGTATTTTAGGGAATGTCAATTAAGTAGTATTTTTAAATCGCAAAATACTTGTAATACTGCTGTATTTGCTGTCCCTAACTCACAAACTCATAGAGACAAGTTCTTTGTGCAAACTAGAAGACAATAAATATATCTTTCTATTAAAAAGAAAATGTAATTGCTCCTAAATGTCTGCTGTGAACTGTCACCGTGACAACTAATATTGAACATTTTCCGATATTAAGTAACTGCTATTGACAATTTTAAACATTCTGATATCGAATTACTTCTACTTTCTAACAATATTAGCCATAACTGCCCGTATTACTACATTTAAAAGTTCTTAACATGTCCCCTCAAATTAAAACAGTGGCCTTGCAACATATTCAATGCACGGGCTCACCACCCTAGTATGTGCTGAGATACAGATGGATGATATTTTATATTTACATGTGTATCTATAAAATAGGAAATCATTATTTTTGTTATTTAAATTATAGCTGAAGGCCTGTTTATGCTCATCGTTAACAACTAATTATTCTTAATAAAAGATTAGTTATCAATTGATAGATGATACTTGTAATTATTAATAATTAATTTCATGCAATTCACCTGTGATACAGGGTTCAGCCTAATGTTTTGCATGCATCCTCAAGGAAGTCTGCCAAGGTATGTTGGCTGCACTCTGTTGTCTGTAGTTTCTTTACTTGTTTGACTAGTACAGCAGTGGTTCCTTGGAATTTATAACTGTTGTGTTTATTTTGCATTTTACTTGGAAATTCTCTGATGCTTGTATAATTGATAAGGCTGAACAGTATAATGTAGTTTGTTGAAGTAAAATATAGCAGAAAACCTTTTAATTTATACATGTATATGATATGATTGATACATGCATTGATGTTCATGCTCTAATATTATGCTTGGTTCATTTAATGGCGTAAGGAACTGTCTTCTCAGTCAGTAATTTCCTCGACATTTTGATTTTGTTTCTCAACTTTGTGAGAAGTAATTGAAGATCTGTTGAGTGTGAACTTGAGTTTTACCTTGTTCGTTACAGCCAATTGTTAAGACCATACTCAAGGCTTCCATTGCGCAAAGGACATCAAAATCTCAGTCCATATCAGCTCAGAGAAAATTAGAATCAACTATTGCAACTTCATCTCAGAACAAACCCATATCAGCTCAGAACAAATTAGAATCAACTAGTGCAACCTTATCTCAGGAAAAAGAAACAGTTTCTTTGTCTCTTCCTGGGAATGGTTCAACAGTTTCTGATGATGCAAATCAAAGACATCTTCATCTTCCATCTGGAGAGAGCAATCTAAGAACAGATTTTTCAGAGCTTATTCCAAGGAAAAAATCCAGCCGCCGAAAATCATATACAACTTCATTAATTGAGGGATCTAAGGTTTTGATGCTCAAACGAAACTACTAGTTTAGTTTCCATAAATTTAAATGACACTTAGCCCTTATTTTGCAGTTTCTCAAGGAAAGTGAAGTTAGAGAGCAAGATAACCTACCCAATATAGATAATAAAGGCAATCAACTTGAAGTTTCTGAATACATTGATGACATATATCAGTACTATTGGGTTACTGAGGTAATACTCATCGTGCCTATGATGTCAGCTCTTTTTTATGTTATCCTCTTTGTTACTCATTACTCTAGAATATACTTTTCTTTTTCTAGTTTAGTAAATTTCTTCTTTGATGTTCTTAGATGTATTTGAGAGGTTGATAATAGAACATGGATGGTTGAGAGTTTGATACTTGTAACAACCATGAGAGGTTGATGCTTGTTCTATTCTTTTGCTAACAATCTTTCTCCAAGTGCACTCATGTCACAGTTGTAGTTTTTGAAATTCTTCTTGAAATTTTGATCTACTGTGATTTTTTACTTTTAGAACATCTCATCTCATAATCATTAGTCTCTGCGTGCATTGAATTTTCCAACATATCTTCCTTACTTTTTTTAACCTTGATTCTTCTTCCAGAATAGTTCCAGCTGCATCATGTCTACGATTCAGCTATTTTTTAAGATTTAAACTTTGTTACTTGTTACTGTAGAGAAATAATTTTCTTTTTATAGTTGAGTAAATTTATTTTCTTAAGAACATGCTTGTCTCTTTCTTTCTATTTCCCTCCCATTCCACTGTAGGCTTTAATAGCACCACCAAGTGTTGGAATTAGTAAATAATTTTCTACAACAAACATTTTAGATTGTAAGCTTCCAAGGACTATGCATTTAGGAATAAAATCCCACGTCGGATGTAAGTAGTAAACATTTTACTTTGTGATGTGCCCCACTGCCTACATATAGAAGCTTTGGTGGATCCTTTAAATCATCCCAAAGTCTTCCTGTAATAATTTACTTAGAGAAATTATTTATCTTGAGGTTCTTTTATTCCTTTTTACTCTTTTCTTATTTTGGCTGCTGACTTATTATTTTTTACTCTAATGGTGTACCCAACATAAGCATTTCCCAAACTTAACTGCATTGAATATAATTTAAATTTAACAATCTTGCAGCAACTATCATCATCAGCACTGCCTATACGCACACTGACATTCAATACAATCATTTCATATCTACAGTTTTTTATTTATTTAAAAATCCTTTTATATGGAGGTCTTGATTCAATTGCAAATTTATATTTTGATGTTTTACTCTTCTTCCCCCCATGTTCTTGGATAAGTACTTTATTACATTAACAGAAAGAGATGATGCAACCTTGTTCAACATCTGTCATCGTCCAAATGACATTGTTTAACTGATTTTGTCACTTCCTTTTTGGTGTAATCATGATACCACTGGGCTCATCTATATGAATTTATATTTTACCTTTTATCAATATTCTCTGGTATGAAGTAATGTTTTTATCTAATTAAAATTTGCTTTCAACTGCAGGCACGTAATCCAGCTCTAGCAAATTACATGTCAATTCAGACGGACATTACACCTAGTTTGCGGGGCATTTTGATCAACTGGCTAATTGAAGTAAAGGATTTCCCTCATCCTTCAAGATGGCTTTCCTCTCAGCATGTTGTTTCCTTTTTCTTGTTCTACCGATGACTTATCATAGTTATTTTCTTTGTCTATCATTATTGGCTATTGTAGGTACACTTCAAATTTGATCTGATGCCAGAAACACTGTATCTTACTGTTACGTTGCTTGATCAATATCTCTCCCTGGTGACTATCAAAAAGACTGATATGCAGTTAGTTGGTCTTACAGCACTTTTGCTGGCTTCAAAGTATGAGGATTTTTGGCATCCTAGGGTAAGAAGCCATATTTTGAGCATTACTTTTGAAGAAAAGATGGCATGCTTTATCTGGCTCATTTTTTTTGTTGCATTTGTTCCAGGTCAAAGATTTAATCAGCATCTCTGCTGGGTATACTAGAGATCAAATGCTTGGAATGGTGAGCAGTGCATATTATTAAGCATTTCTGATTGCACTTCTCCCTTTCATCCTCATGTTTAAGAGTGAACTTGAATCTTGATATATTTCATAGCATATAATGAATGGCTTAGCAAATTGGTGAAGTTTTCATTCAGATAATACGAATTGATCGCACTATTTATTTTGTTGAAAAAATGAAAACGAGGAAGTTTATACCAATTGATAAATTCTAAATTTTTCCCTTTGTTCAATTACTTAAAGTTTTTATTCTAATTTGTTGTATGGTTCTCTGTACAGGAAAAACTTATTCTTAGAAAATTAAAGTTCCGTCTCAATGCTCCTACTCATTATGTTTTTTTGGTGCGGTTTTTGAAGGCTGGACAATCAAATAAAAAGGTATGTAATTCAGCATGCATGGTCTTACTGCATTACTTGCATACTCTTGATTGTACAAATTTAGTTTATCATTGCATCTAGGCGTTATGGTTGAAAAATCAATTTGGATATGAGAAATCATCAGTCTTTGCAGGTAGACATCAAGTTTGATTTCTAACATTTTGTCTTCAATTTATTTTTCCAGATTGAACACATGGCATTCTTTCTGGTTGACCTGTGCTTAGTTGAATACGACGCTTTAGCATTCAAGCCTTCATTACTTTCTGCATCAGCTCTGTATGCTGCACGGTGTACTTTGCAAATAACTCCACCATGGACCCCATTACTTCACAAGCATGCGCGTTATGAAGTTTCACAGCTCAGGCATTTACTCTAACTTTTCTTTGTCACTTTCAAATTAGTTTGAGATGAATTCTATTTTTATGCTGACTGTGTAAAACACTTGTTGTAGGGATTGTGCGGAAATGATTCTGAAGTTCCACAAAGCTGCTGGGGTTGGAAAGTTGACAGTTGCATATGAAAAGTACTCTAGACCAGAACTCGGTAAGGTTGCTGCAGTGAAACCTTTGGACGTTCTTCCCATGTGATTTGAACTGTGCTTGGTATTCCTATAAATTCTCTTGGCATATAAACATGCATTAAGATAGGGTTGCATCAGGGAAACCGTTGGATGTATTTCCTCTGTGATTTGAACAGTGCTCTAGTTATACATCTGTAATATATGGTATTCCTATGAACACTCTTGGCATATAGCATTTCTTAACATAGGAATTAAATTCGAAAAAATCTCGAGGTTTTATTTTGGTCGAGGTTTTTTTGTTAACAACCTTGGTTCTAGTTGTAATTGGGTACTTTTGTTCTTATGAGAAACAAAGAAGCTGTGATATATTACTGTTAATGTTCTTGTAAGTTCAATCTATATGGAATATCTATTATTATCTTTTCAGTTTAAAGAGACATTCACCCGTTTATCATGAAATGGAAGTTGATGAATTTATTTGGATAATTCATTTACAATAGAAATGATTTATATTTATTGAAAAAAACTATTCATTGAATTATTAGTAGTGGCATCAAATGTAGCAATCACCTAAACTACTTAATTTTTGTTAAATAAATTACAGGTTGATTTTTTTATCAATTCAGTGAACAAGATTTTCTAAAC
>Ga0123341_1007369_pt1 | contig 10013 bp, 9 predicted proteins | sample Turbeapinknodule_FD_89959 | JGI IMG/M metagenome (GOLD analysis project Ga0123341, IMG submission 89959) | Root nodule microbial communities of legume samples collected from Mexico - Turtle bean Mexico pink nodule | ecosystem: Host-associated > Plants > Roots > Nodule | place: Mexico: Nepantla...
ATTATATATTTTGTATTTATGATTGTAAAATTTAAAATACAATTTTCTATTTTAGATTATACATAAGACAATTTTACATTTTAAAATGTACAATTCAAAATAAGAATACAATTTTGTATTCCATATTGTATAAGTTGAAATACAAATTTCAGAAATGTAAAATTAAAATTTCAAATTTTATGGATGTGTGCAGCTTGAAAAATATTTATAGAGAATGCAAGTGCCTGATATAAATTTTGATTGTTACATAGCCCTAATAACTACCGGAAGGATATGAGTGCAAGTTTTTCATTAATGTTCTATTTGAATTGAATCATAGAAAAGGAGTGAAAAAAGAAAGAAAAGAAAAAGTAAGAAATGGGCATAAAATATTGTTATTTCAATTAAGATTGAATAAAAGAAAGCATTTTCATTGCAATATTATTTTATTCAGTTTTTTTTATATTTATATATTATTATTATATTTAAAAAATATTTGTTTAAAATCCACACTATTTTAAACATGAAAAAGATAAAAGGAAAATACATTACACAATCAATTATGTAATACTTCTCTTCATTTTGGCACAAAAAAGAGGTGCACCTCTCCATCTTTTCCACATTTGACTGGAAACAAACTCCCACTGGACTCACTCTTTTTGCATCTTCATGCACATTTTTGGCGAATACAAGCAAACAAGCATAAGATGAAAATCCAAGTGACAGCACTAGCAAATAGGGCTACATATATTCTTAGCTTCACTACATAGAAAGATGCAATTAATGACTTACCTTTTCCATTTGCACGATACCCAAGAAAGAATGACCAGATGTAAAAGATTTCGGGTATCTAAGCAATGATCCCAATCAGCATGCTCATAGGCTGTGAAGTAAGGAGGAACTGGCAGAAGAGAAAACTCCTTAGCTATTGAACAAAACGCACTGTTAGATAAATAATTATTTCAGTTAACTAAATTGTACAATAATTTAACTTAAAAACAGCTATAGGACCTAGAGTACAAATACAATATACCATCTCTTTCCAGCTTTGCAATTAAATTTAAATCACCTGATTCAGGCACTTCTTTTATACAACTTTTAACCGTATTCACATCTTGACCATCCCGTAAACCAATAAAAGGATTTCAAAAATTGGAGCTGGAATTCATGGTTGATTGGACACAAGACACTTGTACAGTAATACTCAGTTCCTTTCACTGCATTTAAAACGCGGCTCACTATAAGTACGTAACAGAAACTTCCGCTAACTTTATTTTTCTCTTAATACTAACCCATCTATGCTGTTTTGAATAAGAAGAAAGCTCAAGGATTCTAAAACTTCTTCATACATGCTTGGTAAATGTTAATCGCTAAGAACGAGCACCCTTGAATAGAGAAACAGTAAAAGCAAATGCAAAAGGGTAGCACCAACCTTCTAGGCAAAGGGAAACATCAATCAGGAATGTAAGAAAACTATTCGGTAGTGATTTTCCCAACACTTTTGAAAGGTTCGTGTAGTTTAGATACCATGTATAGTCCAAGTTCTGGAGAGCTTGAAGTGCGAATTTAAGAAAAGTGTCTTTGGTCAAACATGTTTATGAGGCTCCCTTCTTCTTTTGGTCCTTTTTAGATTTGACGTCCTTTGTAAGCATTCTTGGAGCTATGGCCATAGCCATTAACTCTTGGAAGAGGAGTTTACAAGCATAAGGAATGAAAACCTACACGGACAATCAAAGCAAAAAAAAATCAGCACAAGGAAAAGTTACACATCGACTACTAGAAAAGATAAACGATCATTCACCTGAACAATGTCAGTTTTGTTTTTGCACCCCCTGCACTCAAAGGAATTCTTCTTGAGATTTGCAATAGCTATCAACCCACATTTCTCACATACATGGACCCTATATGCATCACTTTGATCAAACAACCTTTCCTTCAGGAAATGAGCAGCTCCATGAGCTATCATGCAATCTCGTTCCATCTCTCCAAATCGAAGACCTCCATCTCGTGACCTTCCCTCAGCAGGTTGCCTTGTGAGGATCTGCACAGGACCCCGGCCACGAGAATGGATCTTGTCATCAACCATGTGCTTCAATCTTTGGTAATACGTAGGACCAAGGAAAATCATTGCACTGAGACGTCTCCCTGTATGACCATTGTACATAGTCTCAAAACCACGCATTTGATACCCACATTTGTGTAGAGCTTTGCTGATACTGTCCACCTGGATTACAGTAATAAAAGATAGAATTTTAAACATAGACAACACATATTCAATGTCTTGAGATAAATATACCAAAAATGAATTTTATCAGACAGGTGAAGTTGAAAAATCATTTTGACTGACTTCTATAAAAAGATATAATTCACCCTGAAGAACAGACACTTTCGTTTGGTCTACATGGTTAGGTTTAGGGTATTACATGGAAGAATATTACTTACAGTAACATCTGTAAAAGGAGTAGCATCTCCTTCTTTTCCCATGTGAGCTGCCACCTTCCCCATGATACACTCAATAAGCTGACCAATTGTCATTCGAGAAGGAATGGCATGTGGATTGACAATAATATCAGGGGTGATGCCTTCTACAGTCCAAGGCATGTCTTCTTGAGTATAAGTCATACCAACAGTTCCCTTCTGACCATGTCTACTACTGAATTTGTCACCAATCTGTGGTATACGAACAGATCTCACTCTTACTTTCACAAATCTCAATCCATCAGCATTTGTTGTCAGCAAAACCTACAAAATCGAAAAAAAAATTATAATCCGGTGATTAAAGTAAATGATAAGAATTCAGGATTCTGGAATACAATAATATGTTCTTACTTCCCATGTAGACATTTTATTTTTGTATGCAACGCTTTATTTAATAATTAAAATTTAAAGCCTCTCATTCACTCACTAAGCGTTCATAACATAGGCTCAAACTCAACATGTTGCACATTGAAGTAAATGAATATTATAAACTTACTTGATCAACAATTCCAGTTTCACTGTGACGTAAGCTTATGCTGTGATCACGCCTAGTGTATCGTAAAGCTTGTCCCTGAGCCTCCTCCTGAGATATTGGGGTGGTCTTTCCAATAATAACATCCTCACCAGATACTCTTGTGCCCTATTTCATTATAATAAATTGATTTTTGTAAAATTTATCGGGAACAGACAACAAAAAGTATAAATACAGATATGCTTACTGGTGGTGCAAGACCATCATCGTCCAGCTTATCATAAGAACCGTGTCTCATTCCCTGAAAATGAAACTCCGTAATAAACCACCAACAAGAAACCAATATCTTTTCCCAAATAAAAATGCAAAGCAAGAATAGTAATTTGCGACCAAAGCCAAAATTCTCACCATGGTGTTAGCTCTATCTGGACGGCCAAAATCTTCTTTGACTAGGGTTCCCATCTTTTTCTCTTCATCTCTATAAAAGTTAAAGAAAGCAGCATTTCATAAAAATCACAAACATGGCAACCAAAAGGAGAAAATATCCAATTAAGGGCATTAGTACCTATATGAACGGAAAAACAGAGACCGAAAGAATCCACGATCTATTGATGACTGGTTCATGATCACAGAATCTTCTTGATTGTAACCAGAATAACAGGAAATGGCCACGATGGCATTCTAAGACACAACGGGTAAATGTATTAGAATGTTTAAATTATCAACAAAATGAAATAAAGAAAGGAAGCATGATTTTACAATTCCAGCTGGGAGTTGACGGAAGTGAAGATGCTCCATGGCTCTTGTAGTGACTAGTGGCTTTTGCGGATAATATAAAACATAGGCCAAGGTGTCCTAAGTAATGGAGCAAAAACATGGAGTAAAATCCAGTTTCAAGTAAAATACATATACAGAAGAAGGCACTTATTAATCACAAGAAAGAACAAACAGTACCATTCGAAACTGGTAGTTGGTAACATATATTCCCATTGCTTGCTTTCCCATTGCAGACTGATAAGTATTACGTGGGGACTGATTGCACCAGTTATAGATAAGTAAGATGGATAAAGTGTATTAATCAAAATGAAATGCATAAAAAAGGAAAATACAAATTTACCTGATTGTGATCAGGAAATGGTATGATGGAAGCACATACACCCAAAATCAGTGATGGGTGGATTTCACAATGAGTATAAGTATCAGAATATGCTTCTTCTGGATTGATCCTAGCTTGTACAAGGTCCTGTAACATGTATTCAATAATTAATTTTTGTTGCTTTATAGCCTCTTTATTTGCATTAATGAACCTACATACTCAATAAAGGGTATACTTTTTTCAAATCCAGAATTATAATACTAACATTAATTGTCATGGAAATCATTGTAGTCTCTTCTTCTTCCGTGTCAATATATTCTATAAAGCCCTTGGAAACTAGATCATGCCATCCACCCTCTTCAGGGGATTCCTGAAGAAATTGAATAATGAGTTAAGCAATTACTGAAACAATGTCAACTCCAAAGATACACTAAGTTGATGCTGGCTCACCCTCTGTTGTAAAGCATGAATATCCTTCTTCTTTATGAGAAGCCTTTGCCTATCCACAATGAATAAAGGACGACTGCAACGACCATAATCTGTATATATACGCAATTCTTTAAGACGGATGTCTCTGACAACCCCAACTTCAGTGTTAACATCAACCTGAACCATGAGAACCATCAGCATCATATCATACCGCAATTAAAACATCTAAGCAACTTTAATTAAGCAAATCCCAAAAGAAAGTAAATAATGGCTATTCAGAGGGCTCTATCATGAAGTTATCAGTAAACCAACTATTTGAAAGACTCATGCTATGGCCTCCTCTGAAAATATTTTATCCTTGCTGTAATTTTATTCTTTATCAAAGCCATATCTTGCATTTAATACTAGGTTTATGTATTTAGAAACAATCCCATAATCACAGGGATTTGACTCCTTAGAATTAGCAGTCCATATTTTTTAAAATAACCAGCAGGCTCATGTATTTATAGGCCTAATGACCTTATACTTCATACAATACAGGAGAATATAAATTTGAGAAAAACACTCGTATAAACACATGTAGAATTTCATAATAAGTAGCAGCATCTGGGAAGTTTTAAGATAGATTAGTCAGGCCCATAATATTAGATATGGAAAATAATGCCACCGTTATCATATCGTACCTACTATTACTATAGCATGCTATCTTCTTTTAAGCAGGGGGATTGCTTTTTCGGACAGATTCAATCAAACAAAAAAAATAGGCAGTCCAAAAAAATCAAAAGTGAAATGATAGTTACCCTTCGTCTCAGCTTTCTTAATGTTCTCACCAACATATCAGGATCACGATGGATACCCATCCAGCAACCATTTACAAAAATTTTTGTTGCTTGGGGAATCACTGCAGGAGAAATTTCCTATGCGAGATAGAGAACAAACAAATTTAAGCATAGAAATCATAAGGACTCGACAGAGAAACAAAGTAACTTTGCACAGGAAGGCCATCAACCTCAAAATTCTCTGTGCCCCATTCTTCCAAAAACTCTAGAATAGGATATGCAGCTGAACCAACTGTTATGTAGACCATCAATGCCAGATTCTTCACCAGTCCACAGGCCTATATAATAGCCCAATCACACTCGTAAACACCAGAGAGAAAGATGAGTAATAATATAGAAGTATGCTTAGAAGGCAAAATACACACTTGTCCTTCGGGTGTTTCTGCTGGACACATCATTCCCCATTGTGAATTATGCAGCTGTCTTGGTTTGGCCAACTTCCCTGGAATAGTAAAAATTACAGTATTAATTACAACTTAGATAGACAAGCAGTATTGCAATAATGCATAATCTGAGTGAATCTACAGAAATAACTGACAAAACAATACCTATTACATTTACAGTATTAATTTATGCAGGCAATGTAAAAACAGAGAGGGAAAAATTGTAGGGTGGATCATGCTTGAATAGCCAAGAAAGATTACCTTCACGCCCTATTGGGGAATTCAGTCTTCGCAAGTGAGATAAAGTGGATGCGTAGGTTAAACGATTCAGCACCTGAAGCAGAAGATCAAAATGATCAGTTTTATTTCTTCTATAGAAGACATAGCAAAACAATTACTTGAATCATACCTGTGAAACTCCAGCTCTAGTCCCTGCAGCATTTGCTTGCCCCCAATTACCAGTAGCAAGTGAGTATTTAAGTCCACTAGTGACAGTTTTTGCTTTGATAGCAAATTGCAGATTAACATCTTTCCCATTATCAACACACTACAACATTCATGGGGTACAAAGGTTTAGGCAATGCAAAATGCATACAGCAATAGGAGTAACTTGAAGTCTGAACAAACCTTCTGTACATATGCCCTGACATCTCTAGTTAGCTTTCTGAATAGCTGCAGCACAAGTTCCAGCGGTCAGGAATTGACTAATCAGAAAGTTACTGTGTAAAAAGACAAATGAAACTGGGTAATATCAGATACAAACCATTCTAAAAAGACCACCAAGTAAAGGACCGGCCAGATCCAGCCTCTTGTTTCCGTAATGATCCCTATCATCCTCAGCTCTCCGCCCAAGCGCACAAAGTAGTAACCGGTGAATGATATATCTATAGGGCAATGACAGTATAATAAATACTCACCATGTCATCAAAATGAAAACACAGTATCTGAAAAAGAATAAACTTACCCAAAATAGTAAGCTTTCTTGGTCTCACAATATTCTCCAATGCCAACGTGAGGGAGCATCTCCTTTTGAAGGATCTCCTTAGCATACCTGCAGATTATGATACAAGTGTAACCATAACTCAGTAAAAAGGATGCAGCACAAATCATTGTCAGGTTTTAAAACATCCAACTAAACTCACTTAATTCTCTTTTCCTTGGTTACACCAACAGTGGATCCTCTTTTCCCAATATAGTCAAGTGCAACCTGCAGTTGAGATAAATTTATTAGAAATTAAAAACCAAACTAACTAATGCTAAGTACATGGAGTGTAAAATAGTGTATCAAATGCCACCATATTCCACTAATAATAAAAGCTTTGAATAATCTTAAACTAAAAAGAAATAACCATTACCACAATTCACTAATAATGCCAGATTTCAATCATCTGAAATTAAAAATAAATAACCATCTCACTGCAAGAATCATTTGACAGCATACAGAAAGAGTGTACAGTAAAAGAAAACATATTGCAATGCATAAAAGGAAAGAATTTGGGTTCTTCTGACACCCCATACTAAAAACACATTTACTATTATACCCTTCAGTAGAAAAAATTGAAAAAATAAAATATAACTTTAACCTAATTTAATTTAACCTACTTTCACCTTCTCTCCCTCTCCTTCACCCCAACGCCGCACACCTCATCCATCTCCCACCTTCTTCACCTCCTTCAAGCTTTCTCATTCTCTCCAAGTTCTCCATATCTCAAAGCTTCCATTCCTTCTAAAGGTCTCCTTTTCCACTGCCATCTTCATTTACAGCATTTACATGTTAGTAATTTCATTGGTTTTAATTTTGAAGTGAAATGTGGCGAAAGCCTGCCTATAACCATTCACACAAATAGGTACCGGATGAGTTTTAAGTTAGGTTCCAGATTATGTAATCCGGTGGGTTTTTAATTAGGTTCCGGATTATGTAATCCGGTAGGTGTTTGGTTTTCAACGTTCAAGATTATATAATCCGGTAGGTTTATCCAATTAAGTTCCGCATTGCGTAATCCGGAAGTTGCATTTTTTGTGTTTCGGATTGAATAATCCATAGCTTTGGTTTTGGTTTTTGTGTGAGTTTTGCACGTTCCGGATCCGTTATACACATGGATTATCTAATTCGGAACACTGTTGTTCTTGACACCGGATTGCATGATTCGTTGATGGAGCGGATTACATAATCCGGAAATGAGTATTTAAGAGCACGATAACTTACCAGAGAAAGAGGAGAATGACAAACCAACCACTGTCGGAACCCACAATAGTTACCACCACAACCGTGACACTGCACCCCACCACCACAATAAACACCTTCTTTACCACTCGTGGACAAAATGTAAAACAATACTTTCATTTTATCTTTTTTACTGAAGGACAGTTTTGGTATTTTAAAATTTTATGGAGGTGTCCGAAGAAATCATGTGTCTACAAATTGGCTTCAAAAATAATTGTGGCCATTTGGGCTTTATTTAATTGGGCCCATGCAGTGCCTCCATCCCAACCCACTTGAGGGTTGCTTCTTCCTGCACCTCCATACATTCTTATGGCACCCCATACTTTTATGTGAAAATACGTTTCTGCCCTTCAATAAAAAATCAGAAAAGGCTTCCGCATTATGTAATTCAGAACACATTTTAAAAAAATAATTCCGGATTACATATTCTGGAAGCTATTCCCAGATCCAGATAAGGCTTCCAGATTATGTAATCCAAAATGTATTTTTTTCAAAATTTGGGAAAAGCTTCCGGATTATATAATCCAGAATGTGTTTTTTCAAAAATTTCCTTCCAGATTCTACCAATCTGGAAAAGGTTTCCTAATCATAAATTGGCTTCCAGATTACATAATCCGAAATATATTTTTAAGAAAAAAAACATGTTCCGAATTATATAATCTGAAATATAGATGTGCATTATGGATTGGCTAATCCATAACGTTGTACTGGATTCGAGAACAAGTTTCGGATTGCCTAATCAATAACGTTTTATTAGATTGAGGAACAAGTTCCAAATTTCCTAATCCATAACGTTTTACTGGATTCGGGAACAAGTTCTGGATTGCCTAATCCATAAGGTACACAAACATTTTAATTAATTTTGGATTGTGTAATCAGAGAATCAATAGATTTTACAATCTGAAATATACAAAAAAAAAAACACCTCCATAATCAAACCTTCAAACATTTTAACTTTTTTACATAAATGTGTTTTTGAAATTATAAAACTTATGGGGTGCCGCAAGAACATATGGAGTTGCAGGAAGAAGCAACCCACTTCAGAAACCCTAAAAAGAAAATGTTCGGCACGTGAGTGTGATAAATTGCCACCACATGTACCACGAGGCTGCCAAAGACAGCACCGTGCCACCACGTCATCACAACGCTATGAAGTGACATCACGAGAAGTGTAGCCTGTGAGACCACTATCATAAAGCACACAAGAATCGTCGTTGTGAGGAACATCGCGAGAGGAGGCGCTGCAAGAGGCGTCATCAGTGAGATGTATGTTGTCGCAAGAACCACTGCGAGAGGTGTCGTCATGAGAACCGCTAACGCCTCGAGAAAGGGGATTTCCAACATCACGAATCTCGTCACTCTCATGCGAGTTGCGATTTACAACACTGATCCCAAACGATCCGCCATAATCACACTTTTTAAGTGATCAAAGGTCTCTGACACAGATCGTAAAGTCGTACAATCTTATAACTTGTATCACAATCTTGACTACCATGGTCATCATTCGCGATGACTCTAATGGCAATCTCCGACTCAAGTCTCACCTCCACAACAGCTTCAGACCAAGGACTTGGGTCCACTCATCAATGTTGCACAATTCTCATCTAGCATTGTCATTTCCTAACAGAAGTATGACTTCAACATTTTGACCAAGACTGTGTGATTGATTTTCATCTCAACGATAGTCTTATGGATCCTTATTTGAAGCTTCTTTTGGGGTAGGGTGAGACACTCAAAGATCCTAGAAGATACCATTGTCTAGTAATTACTTCATTGGTACTAGACCAGAAATCACATATACTGCTTTGAGTTACCATAGACTATCTCAACCCTTTTATACCTGTTTTTCGTCTATTTCTTCTGTATCCATTCCAAAATTTGTAGGTGATGTTTTAGCTCATCCTGGTTGGCGTCAGGCCAAGCTTAATGAAATGAATGCGCTTCAGGATAATGGAACTTGGGAACTTGTTCCTTTACCATCCAGGAAATCTGTTGTTGGTTGCAGGTGGATTTTTGCTATCAAAGTTGGTCCTGATGGTACTATTGATCGTCTCAAAGCTCGTCTTGTGGCTAAGGGTTATACCCAAATTTTTTGTTTAGACTATGGTGATAC
>Ga0123341_1007370_pt1 | contig 10013 bp, 7 predicted proteins | sample Turbeapinknodule_FD_89959 | JGI IMG/M metagenome (GOLD analysis project Ga0123341, IMG submission 89959) | Root nodule microbial communities of legume samples collected from Mexico - Turtle bean Mexico pink nodule | ecosystem: Host-associated > Plants > Roots > Nodule | place: Mexico: Nepantla...
AATTAATTTTGTATAAATTAAATTAAATTTTTGTTGTATAAATCAAATGAATATTTTTTTTGTATAAATTGAATTATTTTTTTATATAAATTTTTTTTTCTATGAATTAAATTAAATTGTTTCATATTAATTAAAGAAATTTTTTGTTCTAAAGATTAAATGAATTTATTTTATACATTGAATTAATTTATTTGTTGTATAAATTTAAAATAATTTTTTAAAGTTTTAATTTTAGTTTTTAATTAAATTAAGTTTTATAAAGGCTATGCGTCGCCACATCCGACACATAGTCTACCTATTTCCCCCAAATCACAAAACCTAAATTTTTCATTTTCCCTCCCTTTTACACTCTACCTCCACTGCCCACTGCACTCCATTGCCCCCTGCACTCCACCGATGTTATTGCTTTGTTGCTCTAGTGCTCTCTATTGATTTGTGTTAGTCTATAAATGTTGTTGTGTGAATGTAATGACACATTTGACTTAACTAAAGTTAAATTTTTAATGTGTTAGTCATTATGATGAGATTAAAATTCTAAAATTTCTGAGCAAGTTAATGGACATATTTCTGAACTTTTTAAATATGGAATATTAATATGGACTTTTATTAATGTTGTTCTGGAATGAGAATGAAATTAAATTTTGAGTTTAATAATTGATAAAATATGGTTGAAAATTAACATAGAGAGATATAATTTGGAGAATTAATTAATAAAGGGATATGGAGCACTCATTCTACCTACATAGAGAGATATAACATATTTTTGCTCTCATTATTTCAAACGTGTCAACTTGTTGTCAAATAGAAGTTTGAGAAATGATCCTCAAACATTTGTAAACGAGGAAGACCCGTACACATTATTGGTTTTGAATAATGTGGACGCCCAAGTGGTTCTAGCAAGGACTATTGGTTCAGTGATAAAGAACATAGTTCTGCCCATGTTCATGTCCTCATCAATTTCGATGAGGTCAAACCATTTCCTGAGTAAGTTTAATTGTACATAATTTGAATTAAATTATTGTAGGTTGTGGAATTCGCTAACTAATTCCGATCAATGTTTAAAGATTTTCTTACAAGTGTACTCAATCAATAACGAAGATGCTTCGACAATCATACATGCTAATTTTTCCGAAGGGTTCAAGAGCTACGTAAGTGTAACCTAAACCCATACGTGCTTCTTATTAAATCACAATTTCATAAATAAGTGTAATTTTTTCTTATCACTGAAACACAGGTTCTTGATGAAAGGAATGTAATCAACCAAAACTTGAAGGGACTTTCTTGGGGACCTAATTCAAATACAACATCATGGAACATTTACTTTGTTAATGGATATAAATTTCATACAAAGGCATGGGTTGATGGTAAGAAAACAACAAATAGTGGGTTGCATGTTAAAGGTGTCACTGGCGGAGGAGAAGATGATTTTTACAGTACAATTCATCGTATATATGAATTGGAGTATGTTGCTATCAATAAGAAGATCCCACTTTTCTACTATGAATTGTTTGATCCTACAATTAATGTTGGGACTAGATTTCATTCATAATATAATCTAGTGGAAATCAAGTTAAGTGGAAGATATGAGCCTTATGATCCATTCATTCTTCCACAGAAGGTCAAACAAGTTTATTATGTCACTTATCCAAACATATGTAAAAACCTTCATGGATGGTGCGTTCCAATTAAAACAAAACCTCGAGGACATGTGCAAGATGACAACATGAACGATGAATTGCCATATCAAGCTGATGAGACGTCTAATGTGTTACCAGTTACAAGAATTGAACATTTACAATGTTTAGCTGACACATCTAATGTTGAAGTAGTTGATGACAATGATGATATTGAAGCACATAATGATGACGATGATGAAGATGTTGACTTCTTAAATGAAGATTATTCGAAACATCACATAGACAATGACGATAATGAAGATGTTGACCTCTTAAATGAAGATTATTCGGAACATAACATAGAAAATGACGATTCAAATTTTGATAACAATGATGACTAACATATATTACTTTTAATAAATTTGCCGATAATTTTTTTTTTAATAAATTATAAACAAACATATCATCATTACATAATTATACTAATATTATGAACGGATAATTTTTTCAGGAAAAATGGTTTGGACTAGAGGGAGGGATGGTAAAATTGTTAGGCATGGGCAACTGAGACGTAGAGTTTCTACATCAATGCACGATAAGCTAGCTATCGACTTAGGAAGCATCCCTTATTTTGGTATTTACCACCTCTAATCCTGGTAGTCCATATATTTCATCCCATTCCTCAACACCGTCTTCTAGCCCGACATCTTCCATCCCCTTGTCCTTTGGGCATGAAGAATTTTGGTATGCTTATCCACACCCCACTATATCACCTCATCACACACATATTTCATCATCTTCACACCCTCCTAGTATTCCAATACCACCAGGGCCATCACTGTCTGTTCCGACTTACCATCAGAGTGTCCCTGCACCACTCCACCAGACTTGGGGTTTTCCACTCCAACCTACCCCTGCTACATTTCTACAACCCACCCGTGGTACATTTGTGCAGACAACTCCTCATCTCATCGTCCACAACGCATCTAATCCCTCTGTCCCGGCTACTATTGGCTTTGTGCAAGGCCTCTCTGACCATGTTGACCATGGTGTCGCTGCTGCTTTAGAGCACGACCTCCCCCCTAAGGAGGTCCAGTGTGACCCTACTAGTAGGGTCATCATCCGACTTCTTGGTAGAGGGTAAGTCATCCTAAATTTATATTTAATTTTATCTTCATATTACAATGTCTGTAATTTGATTTGTTTGTATTGTAGTTGGACGCCAAATCATTTTGCTAGTGAGGCCATTGGACATTGCACTCAGTCTCAATTTAGAGGTCCATATCATCATTATGATGTCATGCCTGAGGAGGAAAAACTGAAGTGGTGGACTGACTTTCAGGTAATTTTAATTTTTAATTACAATTTCATATAGATCAACCAAAATGGGAAAACTGAAATGAACTATTTTATTGTTTTTAACAGAGTGGAGTCACTTGGGCACCTCAGGAAGAGTGGAAGATTAAAAAGGTCTATGAGTCTAAAGTCAGAAAACGACTTTGTGACATCTTGACCAAAGCCAGGGCAAAGGGTGTCTGACCTATTTGGATTGGCAAACAAGCATGGGCTAAACTTCTGAACTACTGGGATTCACAATAGTTCAAAGATAAATCAACTCAGAATAAAGTCAACAGGGCTTCAGCTCGTGGTGGAGCACTGCACTCCAAAGGTCGAAAATCACATACAGATATTGCAGTAACCTTGGTAAGTACTTGTTATAGCCTTACATGAAATTCATTTTACATTTGCAACCTATACTGCTTCTAATTGTACAACATTATTAGGAATGTCAATATGGTCGTCCTCTAGAACCTGATGAACTATTTATGGCCACCCACACAAACAAGGGTGATTGAGTTAATACTTGTGCTCGTGAAACTTATGTAAGTTATTCCTTTAACTTTATTTTATATTTATATTTTATTTTCCTAACATTTTCATCTCCTAATGACCTATGTAGGAAAACTATCATGAGCGCTTGAGGGCCCTTCAAGTAAATAGTTCTCAAGACTCTAGCACTGATGTCCATCAACTTGATCCCACAACAAAGTTTCAAATTTGGAAGGAAGTTGTTGGAGGAAATACTACAGGTCGAGTGTATGGTACAATAAACTTGGATGCTAACTTCCGCCAAAGAGTCTCTTCCCTCACTCAACCCTCTGCTTCTGGCACTTCACAATCTGATCATGTGATTGAAAATCAAATGCTTCGTGTTGAACTTAGTATGTGGGTCAAAAGTATGCACACTTGGATGATGAAATTAAGGTTATAAAGGAAAAGCTTATCTCAATGAAACGTGACAAAAATGCTTCCACTAGCACAACTCAATTCGACCACGAGTATGATCCAGAGCAGGATGACCAGTCTGTCTTTTAAAGTGCATCCCAAACTGTAAGTTTAATTATTTCACATATTTATTATATACTAAGTATTTTAATTATTTACATTTATTTATTCATAATGTTTGTATTTTTTTTTACAGGTTTTCACGTATCATATCACTATAGGATCCATTTTATATTTTCATTCACATATTCTTTAATGTAATTGAATTATCTAACATTTTAAGTTTTTGTAGTACAATCTTAATTGTAAGTATTCATATCCACTTTGAATATTTGCATGGATCACATTATCTAAATGACTTTGTTTAACTATTTGAATTATTTTTGTATTGTGAATGTGGTGTGAATGATAACAATTTGTTATGTTGAATTCTAAATTTGATTTGGTTCGTATTTGTTGTCTTACAGGGTAAAATGGTTAGACAAAAAAATAAATGATTTTTTTCTACCATTTATAAGTCGGCCAAGCCCACACAAACTTTTATTTTTTTATATTAATTAATGTATGTGTCGGCTTTTGCGTGGGCCTAACCCATGCAAAGTCAGATGCCATTTTTTTATTTATTTTCCAGTTCGTCGGCCAAACCAACGCACAAACGATTTTATAAATTTGCATCGATTTGGCCCACACATAAATCGCTGCAATTGCATCCCTTTTACGTCGGCTTGGCCAACAAAAGTTACGTTCATTTTTCATCGACTTGACCCATCCAATATGCGTCATATTTGCTGACCAACAAAAATGTTCATTTGCTTCTGTGGTTTTTTCGTGGAATTATTGACCCACATAAATGTGACGCTTATGCGTTGGTTTTTCCCTATTTTCGTGGGTTTTTGACCCATGAAGCATCATGTTTTTCTTGTAGTGACTATATAGTTCTCCGAATATTTTGTATATTGTTTTTTTATTTTAAAATTTAGAATATTTAGGATGGTGATAGTAATAACGGTAAATGAATAAAATTTTTATAATTAGAAATAGTTTTGGTTAAATATATAATTAATTATGTTAAAAGTGACATTCTTGTAAGTTTTCTATTTACCGTTATTATCAAGCAAGATCTAAAAATATGTTTAAATTTTAGAAGAATCTAAAAAATACATTAAGATTTTAAAGAAATAAATATAACACGAATTTTTTTAAAGAAAATATTTAATATTTTATAAGTTTACAGGCACTTTACCCAATAATTAGGTGATGGACACTTGGAATATTGAAGATGCACATAGTTCAAATGCTGGTAACAAAAAAAAATGCATTGTAAAGTAATTATTTTTAAACATTTTAAAGACGTAATATATGTTTAGTTTCTGTGAAATAACGGGTTTTAATTTAGTCTTTATAGTTTTCATTTTTATTTATCTCTAAAAGATTTGAAATAAGGAATTTTAGTCATTAAAAAGTGTGAATTTTTAGTTTCAGTTTCTATGAAAAAAAAATTATTACTCCAAAATTTCAAATCACTATTTTCAATATCCTAATATTTATTTTAAGATAGATAAACTATTTTGTTTTATGAATTTTAAGAGTCGTTTTAGTCATCTATCATAAAATTAGTTTGTGTAGTTAGAGTGATATATATCCTTAATTTTCAATATTTAGTTTGTGGTATTTTTATGTTTGTGTTATTATCTTCAGTGATATTAATGGGGAAAAAACTTTGTTATATATTATGTCATTTAAAGAAGAAGTGATTCATTTAAAATAAAATATTTATAGTTCAGTAAATATTTGTTCTCCTACGAAACACACTCACATTTTTTCGTATAATAGGGAGATGAGTTTCATTAATAAAATATTGGTAACACATTATTAAACTATTTAAAATAGTGCATTAGAGAAAATATACATTAATCGATTAGGATAGTAGAAATATTGTAAAAAAAATAACAATTCAACAAATAATGTAATTATATGTGAATAATGCATATTTAATTTTTTTTCTGTAAAAAGTTATATTTTAATGTTTAATGGATATTCTTGTTGTTGTTATTTATAAGATCTAATTACTTAATTCATCAATATTAAGAAATTTTATTGATCTAATTGACAGTAATAAATGTGTCCTAAATTTATATTGTTTCTCAAAGTTACCCTCACCATTAACATTACCCTCTTTTATTAATGTTTGACAATAAAATATAATAGATACTTTAATTTAAGCAGTGAGAGAGGGAAAAAAGAGGGGAAAAGGTATTAAAAGATGGAAAATTTGAATGAAAAAGAAAGCATGGAAAATACATCAAACACAATCCAAAGCTAACAAAGAAACACAATTGATAAATTATAGTTTTAATACAATTTACTTTTTGTTCATGCATAGATAAAGTTGCAATAAAAATGTTTAATGAGGAATGAAACTCTAGACGTATTAAATCAGAGTGGAAAATACAACTAAACTTATAAATCAGAGAGATAAAGTGTTTCTTTATCCACTATTTTCAATATAAAAGATGTAGTTTAAATGTTTGATGAAATGTTTTGGTTTCTGTTCAGGACAAGGCACATGCGAGGCTATAAAAGACAAACTTTAAATTTTTGACAGTGTAGTTAATGATAAAATTTCAAATTTTCTTTCAATGGAACAAGTTCACTCTCTCATAAATTGTTTCCTTATCCTTGTGAAAATGAAGTATCAAACATTTGAAATTTAAGCGCCATGAAAGTGAGAACCAACTTTATTTAATTCACAAGATGCTTATGAAGCAAGAATTAAACAGGCTTTATTCTTGTTTCTTTTCTTTTTTTTTCTCTTTTTCTCTTTATCTTTTCCACCATTCTTTTGTCACTTTTTTCCTGCCAAATACAAAACAGGTACACCATACAGGGGTCCCTACTCACCTCTTTGTCATGTAGTACTTGACTCTAGTCACAAACTTCGATATAAGGAACTTTCCATAAACACAATTTCTCATTTTCCCCTTAATTACCAGAATATCGATTATTAAGGTAATTTAGTAAAAGAACATTAACTAATCACATAGGGAATGTTACGTGGCAAATATTGAATTGTTCCAGTGTCCTAATCAGTAATGAAGAAGTTGTTTTGTCCGTGATGTTGATGCACCAAATGGTAATAACTATGTTTGTGACATAAATAGTAGAGACCTGAAATTTTATAAAATGAAAGAGAGAATAGAGAAAGTGAAAGCGATGTATCTAATTTTTTGCATTGTTGGTAATCTTTAACTTTTGCATTCACAAATCTTGAATGGTGTGGTCACTTCCTCGTTTAACACCTAGAGACGCAATTCTGAGGACGTTCGTTTTCTTTGCAGTGAAAGTGCCAGGATCTTTCCTTGTAGAGCACAATTGAAAGTTCAAATGTGTGGTACACGTTTTGGGCGGTCGAAAAAACATAGAAACAAGCAACAAATTTAGCCTTGGCTAAACAAATTTGGGAAACATAGAAAACCATGTTTCTCAAGCTTGTAGCGGTGGTGTTTGTGCTGGCAACGACAGTGGCTAGTGAAGATGCCGTCAGTTTCACCTATAACGGGTTCCAGTCATCATCCCATTTGTATCTTGATGGCGGCGCTGAGTTCACCTCCTATGGCATGCTTAAACTCACCAACCACACCAGGCAACAAAAGGGTCATGCTTTCTTCCCTAGTCCAATAGTTTTCAAGAACACCACAAATGGAAGTGTATCTTCTTTCTCCACCACGTTTGTGTTTGCCATAAGTTCTGAGTATCCGAATTTGAGTGGTCATGGAATTGTTTTTGTGATTTCTCCAACAAAAGGGCTTCCAAATTCTCTGCCAAGCCAGTACCTAGGCCTTTTTGATGACACCAACAATGGCAACTCCGGCAACCATGTTTTTGGGGTGGAGCTTGATACTATTCTGAATACTGAATTTGATGATATTAATGACAACCATGTCGGAATTGATGTCAACGGATTGAAGTCGGTTAAATCAGTTGCTGCAGGATATTACAGTGTCGGGGGGTTTAAGAATTTGAGTCTCATCAGTGGCTCCCCAATGCAGTTATGGGTGGAATATGATGGCCCAAAGAAGCAGATTGATGTTACTTTAGCTCCAATTAACATTGGCAAACCAGAAAGCCCCTTGTTATCTTTGAGCAAAGATCTTTCTCCAATTCTTAACAATAGCATGTATGTTGGATTCTCATCCTCAACTGGGTCAATTCAAAGTTATCATTATATTTTGGGTTGGAGCTTTAAGGTGAATGGGCAGGCTCAACAACTTGCCATCTCTGAACTCCCCAAGCTACCTAGACGAGGCAGTAAAGAAGAGTCGAAGGTTCTTATTGTTGGGTTGCCTCTTATATCACTCTGTTTGCTTATCATGGTGGCTCTTGCCGTGGTTCATGTCATCAAAAGGAAGAAGTTTAAGGAGCTCCTTGAAGATTGGGAGCAAGACTATGGTCCTCATAGGTTCAAGTACAAAGATCTTAGCCTGGCAACAAAGGGGTTCAGGGAGAGGGAGCTATTGGGAAGTGGTGGATTTGGTAGGGTCTACAAAGGTGTGATGCCAATTTCAAAAATTGAGGTTGCAGTGAAGAAGGTGTCCCATGAATCAAGACAAGGGATGAGAGAATTTGTGGCAGAAATTGTTAGCATTGGCCGTCTTAGGCACAGGAATTTGGTTCCCCTTCTGGGGTATTGCAGGCGCAAAGGAGAGTTGCTATTGGTCTATGACTACATGCCAAATGGAAGCCTTGACAAGTATCTCTATAACAAACCAAGAGTGACCCTAAATTGGAGCCAGAGATTTAGAATCACCAAAGGGGTTGCTTCAGGTCTGCTTTATCTACATGAGGAATGGGAGCAAGTTGTGGTCCACAGAGACATTAAGGCTAGTAATGTGCTACTTGATTCCGAATTGAATGGTAGATTAGGGGACTTTGGTCTTTCAAGGTTGTATGAGCATGGAACTGACCCTCACACTACTCATGTGGTTGGAACACTTGGGTATCTAGCACCAGAGCACACTAGAACAGGTAAGGCCACTACAAACTCTGATGTGTTTGCTTTTGGTGCATTTATGCTAGAGGTTGTTTGTGGAAGAAGGCCAATAGAGCAAGTGGGGGGGTCTGGGAGTGAAATTCTGGTTGATTGGGTGTATAATTGTTGGAAAAGAGGTGAGATTGTTGAGGTAAGGGATCCAAACTTGGGCACAAATTATAAGGCAGAGGAGGTGGAGTTGGTGTTGAAACTAGCTTTGTTGTGCTCACATTCAGATCCTTTGGCTAGGCCAAGCATGCGCCAAGTTGTGCAGTACTTGGAGAGAGATGTGCCTCTGCCAGACCTGTCTTTGCTTAGCTTATCTCCCACTGGCTTAACATTTGGTCTGCATGAAGACTTTCAGGATTGTCCAATGTCTTATCCTTCATCCATGGATAGGCCAATCTCCCATACTTCTTCAATTGCTGAATCACTTCTCTCTGGGGGGCGTTGATTTTACAAAAAACACACATCAAATGTGCATGCCTCATTCCTCCATTGTATTTCATTTCATTGCATTCTTAATATTTGTTATTTCATTTTGTATTATATTCTAAAGAGAGATGAGTTATCATACATCTATAGTTTGGGTTATGCACTGTTTTTCTTAACATTGCCTTCCACACACGATATCAATAGAAATGTAACACATCAATGTCATCTTGCATTTGGCATGTTAAGTGAGTGTTCTTTAGATCCTATTTTGAATTCAAACCTTAAGTACTTAATTGTTCAACTATCAGTTTGATAAATCACACAAAATAACTCAATACTATTTAAATCAATCAAATTCATACTAAATTTAAGCTTCGATTGAACACAACCTTATGGTGATTTTTCAAGTTTTAAGAGGAGAGATAAAAAAAATGTTACGAATTTATTTGCTTTTATCTTAACAAAAATTACTTTTATTTTTAAAAAAAAATTATTGATATTTTCTAATATAAAAAATCGTTTAGAAGTACTTACGCCCCGAGTTTTTTTTTCCATACTTTTATGTACGTTTTATGTACGAGACTATCTCAATTTCTTAATAAATTTTAGTTAATATTAAAGGACATATTTAATTCACATTCCAAAAG
>Ga0123341_1007371_pt1 | contig 10012 bp, 10 predicted proteins | sample Turbeapinknodule_FD_89959 | JGI IMG/M metagenome (GOLD analysis project Ga0123341, IMG submission 89959) | Root nodule microbial communities of legume samples collected from Mexico - Turtle bean Mexico pink nodule | ecosystem: Host-associated > Plants > Roots > Nodule | place: Mexico: Nepantla...
AAGTTAAACGTGTCTATGTTTTTCAAACTAGTAATTTCCATATTTAATTTGACTCAATTCTTGATATATTACAATTCTTTTAAGTCTACAAACTAGTTTATCCACACAAACCTTAACCACTCAAAAACTCTTCGAAAAAGAGAGAACAGAGAAAAATTTTATCATTTGAATTTAATTATTAATATTACTTTGATATTTGAAAGTACTTGCAAATTTAACTTAACTTAGAATAATTTTGAAAAATTAAGGATTGCATTAATCCATTTATTAACAGAAAGATAAAATTGAAAATAATAAACAGTGAGACAAAAATAAATTAAATATAAATATTGCAAAAGTAAAGATAAATATAAAATAGATAAAAATGCAGAAAAATTGTGAAGTTAAGTGAAAATTTAAAAGTATTTTTAACATCAAAATAAAAATAAATAATTAAATTGAAAGTTATACACATTATAATACCACCAAATCTTAAATCAGTAAAAGAAAATCAATCTTCAGTCCAGTTGAATAAAGTGCAGTGAGTACATACCACCTAAAAAGAATATATCCATAGAAATAAAATTTAAGTTTAACCTATCCAATTTAATTATAAGATCAAATTCACACACATTTTTCAGTTCGTAGATAATTTTATAATTTTTCTGCTTTTAGAGATGAAATTAATTAAGCGCGTTTTACACTTTAAGGATTAGATTAGCAGCATTTAGTTCCCTTTTTTCCCTGACCGCTAATCACGCTCCTAATCAAGGCAAAGGTCACCGACACAACACTCTCACCCTCACCTAAATTCATGACGTGGCTCCTCTTCATTGGCACATTTCACCACAATTAATCACAGCCCTTGATATTTCCCTCTACCCACCAACCACACCGTAATTCCACGTCACTGTCTCCCACCGCGAAAAGCACCCTAGAAGCGCTTTCCGCTGCCGCTCCCCTTTCCCCTTTCCGCTCACCCGACACCCCTTTTCGACCCGGTTCGAAACTCGGTCCCGCGAGACCATCATCACGCACCCTTTCTCCTTCATCCTCGGTATTGCAATAAATCACACAAATGGGTAACCAAAAAAGGTCAAAGCTCGAACCTTTATGTGGCTTTAGTTCTCGATGCTTCTCTGAAACCCGCGTTTGCTTTGGACTTTGTTCCAATGACCGAGACCCCGAAAATTTCAGCAGTCGGTTTGCCGGCGACGCCGAGGGTGAAATCCGAGCCTGGTGTTGTACCAGGGTCAGGTCAGAACCCGGGGATTATAAGGTTTGGTTTGAGAGCTGAAATTGATACTTCGCCGCCGTTCGGGTCTGTCAAGGAAGCGGTGACCCGTTTCGAAGGAACTGGACCTTGGACACCCTTTTACAAATTCGGAGAGGCTCGTGTAAAATTTTTGTTTCTATTTTGGTTTTTTAATTTTGAGTAATGAATGTGTTTCGCTATCAGTTTTCCTTTTTTGTTGGTGCATGTTCAAAATGTTGCCGGTGCTGGCTTAGTTTCTGTTCTATGGTGTTATTTGTTATTTACCATTTACTAAACTAATTGGGATGCATTCTGTTCTATTATACGACAGTTCTTGAATTAGAATTTTTCCTGTGGTGATTTACTCTCTAATGTTGAAGGTTGCTGTTAACAGAACAGTGCTGAAGAATTTGACATAAAGAGAGTGGAGGAAGAAGCCGCAAAGTTAGAAAAGGATTTGATAGTGAAAGAACTCGAGACACTTGATGTGCTTGAAGAACTGGGAGCAACCAAAGCAATTTTGGAGGAATTAAAGCTGCAGCTACAATCAGAAGCATTGAATTGCTTAGCAACTCGAGGTGAAAATTCATGTGAACAGGTTGGAGCTGCTGTTAGAAATTGTGTGAATGGTATCAACAATGAAGAGCAGACATTGCAAAGTTCGAGTCCGTGTGCACCTGATCTGTTCTTAGTGGAGTTAAGACAAGCTAAACTGAGCCTTGGTAAAACGATTAATGATCTTGAAGTGATACAATCTTCTGTTGAAGATTTAAATAAGAAGATGAAGAAGGAAAGGCTTTTTGTTGAGAGGACACGGGAGAAACTAGCGTCGAAGTTTACAGCTGTCTCTACTCAAGAAGTTACCAAAACAGAAGCAGGGTTTAATCCTCCTGAAGCTACTGCTGGAACAGGTTGCACTTGTCATCATCCCCTAAATGGTGGGAGGAGTTTCGAATTTGATACTGGACAGTGCAATGGAATGAGTGAAACAAGAAGCTCTGAAGTTTTAAGGCCCTTGGCTGAGTTTGGAGACAATGGATTTAATATTAAGACTGCTGAGATGAGGTGGTTTGCAGCGAAAAAAATGGAAGAAGCTGCAATAGCAGCAGAAGCCGTTGCTCTTGCTGAAATTGAGGCTCTATGTTGCCCTGAAATATCATCTGAATTTTCGCTTCCAGAACATCAGAAAGTGGACTTTTCCTTAGGGGAGTACTCTCCTCTAAATCCCGTAGTTCAATTTCCTCAAGAGTCAACCTTGAAGAAGGTAACAGTTTCCAAGTTTCCAATTGACAAAATAGGTATTTCTAAACTGGGTATTTTGAAAAAGTTTGAGGAAGCAACAGAAGAAGTTCTACGCAGCAAACAAGTCTTGACTGAGGCATTAAATAGTGTTGAAAGTGCAAATATAAAGCAGCTTGCTGCTGAAGAGGCTCTTCGGAGATGGATTCCTGAGAATGATCTAAAAGGACAGCCATTGATTAAGAGCAGGACGTTCAATCAAGCTGGAATTTGTCAAGATTCTACTCTACCAGATGTAATCCGATCAATTACTACAACTAGCAATGATCCGAAGCATGCCTTGAGGTCTTCAGTTTCAATGAGAGATGTACTTAGCGAAAAGCAAGTTCTTGAAGATTACACTACAACAAAGGATAAGCAAGAGCATTCTGAAAAGACGGTAGCATTGAGTCAAATGCTTCGAGCATTGAAGGAGGATCAAACTCTACCTACAATACCCGAGAAAGATGGGAAGAGTAATCAAAAGCAAAAGCAGTTCATAGCGTCTAGGAAAAAGTTCAGTTTCATTCAAATATCACTCCCCTTGGGAAAGCGAAGTAAGAAGAAGACATGAATCCCGAGGCCTATGCATGGATCAATATCCACAACACAACTCGCATCAGTGTTTTGCCGTTCTTTCTTTATTCTTATGTTATGTCTCCTTTTTGTAAGTCATAGAATCTGTGACTTTTGTATAACTTTGTAAAGTCCTGTGGGATAAGGCAATATTTGCTGTTGTTTGATTTTGTAACCTATGTTTTTCTCGTGTGATTACCTTACTTTATACAACTAGCTCAGTTTTAACAGGGCTAGTGGATTTTACTTCTGTTGATTTTTAGGATTCATCTCCGCGAACCCCTCTACCTTCCTGTTGGGAATGTTAGTTTAAACATGGGAGCTGCGTTTGTTTTGCAATGTTCTTTACAATTTAAATTTAACACACTTGTTACCGAAGAAGATTTTATTCCATTGGATTATAATTTGTTGTCAATTGGGCCCCATTTAAAAAAGCCTGTAATCTTCTGTATCCGTTGCCAGAAACAAATTGACACGAAAGTTCCAGGGATTGGAATTATACCAAATTGTAATGAAAAAACTATATATTAGTTAACTGCATCACTCTTGATATTTTCTGCTCAAACAGTAGCAATTACAGGGACAAAACCGAAAAGCGGTGCAAACAAGAGAAGAAACTAAGCCCGAGGCTGAACACGGGACAAACATCTAGTGAATGAAAATGTATTGTACGAACTGATATGAATAAACATTGTGAAAGAGTTGTATCATGTTTGATCCTATTCGAACAGCTGCCTAGGTAGATGAAGTGAGGGAATTTGTTCCTGAAGATTCAGTTTCATATGTTGGAGAAGCTTTGTCAATTGTGAGGAAAGAGGTCTGAATGATCCTATGCCCTTTTTAAGTTTTCACCTTTAAATTCCTGCTTTTGCTCTTTTCACATTGTTTTTCCTTCTACCAGGTATGGGCCATTGAGTATGACCAACTGTCATGCAACTGGAAATTAATTGCTTATTTAATTTAAAAGAAACCCCATTCATTATATACAAAGGCAATTGGTAGAGTATCATAGGTGGGATAAGTTGATTTAACTAAATTTTATTTTACTTTGTTTTTTCTCCTATGATGTTTATGGAAAATTTTATTCAAACTTGTTTATACTAGCAAGGTAAGTGTATAATCATGAAAAACTTCAAAGACTACTTTTTCTACCGACAAAAGTGTTTTTTTGGTTAAATATTTTTACACAATTATGTACAAAAATAGTGTTCATCATTTCCACCCACCACCTCATTTTTTGTAATTTATTAGGGGAGTAGACTTCTACAGGAGTTAATTTGTTATGAATTAGTTACTTGCTGATGGTGGTTAGTACCAATATAAATAAAAGTACTCTCACTATTTTATGTATCTTTTATAATTCTGATCAGTAAGTATAATGAGAAACTTTGTTGTTCCTTTTTATTGCTTTTTGAACTTCATCATGTGAGATCATCAAATGGGTTTGACAGGCAAGTCCTTAATGGATATTAGCATAATTACAACACAACTACTCGAATTTGTTAGGGAAAATATATGATTGTGCAAAATGAAGTGAGATTCAAAGTTGACAGTAATATCTTAATGATATAGTATTTAGGTGGGAACTATAATTGAACATTGAAAGTTTCTTTTGGTACATGCTTGCCGATGATAAGCTTTTGATGACTTGGTACATAAAGGCATCAAATCAAGAACTTTATCATAATCAGTCATCTCAGATGCCTGTATCTCAAGATAGTTCGCTTCAACTCAGATAGATATATCTTTGCCAAAGAGACTGCTGATTCCCTTCCCAGGATCACTTTGTTTCACGATAGATTCTCCAACCAATACCTGAAAAAAATGGTAAAACAATGAGTTTGATACCATAAAGGTATTACTGTAACTGGGGTGAGTTGCGAAGCATCTGTTGATGTTGGATTACAAATGCTTGACAGTTATGAGAACGCATGCTTTAATGAAATTCAATTGCCAATACTTACAGCTCTGACACCTGCTTCTTGAACATAGGCAATGTCCTCAGGGGTGAATAGACCAGATTCTCCAACCATCTAAACAAACCATATGATCATCAGCATGATGTTGATAAACTGAGAAAATGTCTTTTAAATACTCCCTCGTTTTCTATATAACAGTCATTTAAGGTTCTTTTTCTAAAGAAAACATTTAACTTTTTTTATTTTCAATGCAAATTTAAAAAAGTCATCTATCATACCTGTTTGAGTTTTCTCCCCCTAAACAATTTTCAATGCATAATAAAAATGAAAATAAAGATGTAATTAAAAAAACTTAATTATCTTGAAATTAAAAAAATGAGCGATAGGAAGGAACATTTTTTTTCTTCAAAACACGACTATTATATAGTAACAGAGGGAGTAGCTCTAAACAAAGGAAAGGAAAGGCCACGTACAATGATGTCTCTCTCACGGATTATTTTGCCTCGTTCTCCTTCAAGAAGCTTCTTTGTGATGCTAATATCCAGCTCAAATGTTTCTGCAATCCCCAAAAGGAAAGCCGTGGGTGATGACTCAGATCCTCAAGTTAAAATATTCAGAGATTGGAACAGAAAGATAAAATCAAAGTAGAAAATTATTAGTGTTCTCAAACATGTAATGTGTTCGTGAGAAAGAAAAAAAAACTTTATTGCACTTTTATTTTCTTTACTTTGGATTTTGGTCCCTTTAATTTTTTTTCTGTCTAGTTAAGTCCCTCCATTTATGTTTTCTACCTAAAATCCTTAATTTTTCACTTTCTACTTGAAACCTTCGCAATATAAATTAATTAAACTGTTTAAAACCTTCTACTACTCAAGACTAACCGAACAAAACACTAAATTTCACCAAAATAAAACAAAATAATAATCTCAAATGTTTATCTCTTCAAATCCTAATTTCACACCCTACTAAATCATTTAAAGCCACTGAATTTTTAAATTCTACTTTGTAAATGATTTTATATCCTGAATCCATCATGAACTCTCTCAAATACTTAGAAGGAAATGAAAGAGAATTTTAAGATTTCGGATATAAGAAAATAGAAGCCAAATTTGCTTGATTAAAAAAATAGAGGAACTTAATATTAAAAACTTAGGTTGACGAAAAGTGTTCAGAGTTCAAGCTAAAGAGACCAAAAGTACAACTAAGTCAAAAAAATGTTGCTAGGTGAAGTTATAGCAGAAAGTATACAGATAAAAGTAATTGCAATGCTTAAAAGTTTTATAAGTTCTAAAAGATGGTAGTAAAAAGGTACAGATAGGATTTAAGGAAGTGATAATGTATCCATGTAGAAGGATAAGAAAGACAAATGACATAGATGAAGAAAACTGGAAAACTTATACAGAATATGAAAGCAAAAGTAGAAATAAAAGGCACATCCAATTGGAGAGGGAAAACAAGCTGATCAAGCACCAAAAGGATTTTACCGAGCTACTAATTAAAAGATAAATTGCATAATATAATTACAATTCAATTCCATTTAGAGTACAAGCACGAGAAAAGCCAGATAACATATCATCAAAAAGAAAAGAAAAAATGCAAGGGGAGGAGAGAGTAGAGTGATAACACATACCAAGATTACGATTGTTAATGCCAATAAGCTCAATCCCTTCAATTGCAAGAACACGATCAAATTCCCTCTCATCGTGGACCTGACAAAACAACATAAAATGTGAAAAAATCCTTTTGTCCATCAGGTATTGCAATCATCTAATCAGTCATGACAATCCAAAGTTTTGATTGAAGCTAAGTTGGTCTATTTCTGGTTTCAACACAGGCCCAGTCAATCTATAGATTCTATACTTGTAAATCTAACATAATGTATTTCTTGCTTTCAAGTACAGAATCATTATGCTAGACAGGACCTATGTTTTTATTTATATATGATTAGCTCCTTATTTTTATAACTATAACAACTACGCTATTCAAAATTCTAAGTGACCTACTTTAGAACCAAGTTTCCACAACATGGGATAAACTCAACATAGATTTGGCACTACATTCATATTAAACATAAGATATCAGAAAGCTTAAAAAAAAATAATGTTGAAGTTGACATAATTCAGATTTAGGAAACAAATAAAAAAGTGCCAACTTTACCTCAACAAGTGCAGTCAGTCCAAGTAACTTGCATATCTTAATCATGTATTTGATGTCAAGATCAGGCAAAACAGCAGCAATTAAAAGGACAGCATCTGCACCTTTAGTTCGAGCATAGTAAAGTTGCCATGCATCTACGATGAACTCTTTGCACAACAAAGGGCACTGCATGTTTTGTCCAGAGTCATCAACATGGTCTATAAAAGGCATTAGATCAGGGACTTTACAAATCACAAAACAAACCTTTACTCCAGCCTTTCTTATTGCCTCCAGATTTTCAAAGCTTCCCTGGACCAATATTAAATAAGAGTGAGTTATCATTGTGCTGCAGCCAAATATTATTAAGCAGTACTCAAGCATCACCTAGTACTCTAGCAACCAAATATTATCAAGCCGTACACACATTATAAAAAATTCAACGTTGGTTGGTTTACCTTAAAATACTTTTCATCAGTCAAAACACTTAGGCAAGCTGCTCCACCCTTCTCATAAGATTGAGCAATTTCAACCTATCACAGAAGCAGCTCAAATAATCGCGTGTATGTACCACAAAGAGAGAAAAATACAGACTAGCAACAGTGTTGGGTAAGTTGTTTGAAGGGTCGTGATACATTCAGAGATAAAAAAATACCAAAACCAAGACCAAGATACTCAACTTAATGAGAAAACATAACATCTTCCTGATACATTAAAATTACAACAGGTCCTTGTTTTCTGAAGACAAGATTTAACAACTATAATAGATTTGACTTCATAAATGCAATAATAGTAAAAGCAAAATCCGAGTAACAAAGATATATTTGAGAAGAAATGCATCGCAAAGGGTAGATACAAAATTAATTAAGGAAGCAAAAAGCTTAAGATGCATAGGAGAAGAAATCGATATGTAGCATAAACCAGGACCGGTCTGAAAACATGACTCGCATCAAACACGTATTCTGTAACAAGAAGATTCAGGGAGGCCAAATAAAAAAGAATTGAACGGACTAACTCTAACCAACAAGAAGCAACGGGATGTCAGCAAGTTCAGGCCAACTAAAACACTTTCCACAATAAATCAGTAACAGCTTCATAAAGGTTACAGTTGTAGAGAGAAAACAATTCTATCTATAAAAATGATAAAGAAAACCAGGGAAAACTTACTGGATCAAAATTTTCTCTCAAGATACCCCTACTTGGTGATGCCTTCTTCACTTCAGCAATCAACCCCGGCAGTCCAGTTCGTTCATTCGCTGCCCTTAGAGCACCAATAAAATTCCTAGCAGGAGGTGCATTTTCGAGAGCTTTCTTCAGAGATATGAGGGGCTTTCTTTCTTTAAGCTGAAAATCACATAGTCACCAGTAATACATTCAACCTATTTCTTGAAAAATAACATATATATTAAGAACAATAGAGCACAAAGCAAATCAATCATAGTACGTGTGAGACTTCTTTGTCCTTGTTCCACACAATCTCTTCCAAAATGTTCCGGGGTGTATTGCCCTCATTCTGCAACCGGAATTCAAAGGGTCCTACATAATGCAAAGGGGGTCCAGATGGTGGCCTTCTCCTTATTCTTATGCCCTGGCTAGATGCAACCTCATTTTGTAACATTCCTACCTCCCACTCCTTAATTTTGAGAGTCTCTGTCACGGTTTCACCAGATGAGGATACTGCAGAGGAACCATCAGTAGACTCCACCTAACCAAAACACCACAAATCAGTAAGAATTACTCATAACATAAAAGTCAGCATTGATACACCCCAATTGAACCCAAATTCTACTTCCCTGACCCACTTACGCACCACCTAATCAAAACATAATCCAAAACTCACACGGCAAATCAACAAGAGTTCCTCAGAACATAAAATTCTGCATTCATTCATACACCCCTAATGAACCAAAACATCATTAGACTCCAACCAAAACACCACATAAGCCAAATCCCACATGGCAAATTAATAAGTGTTCCCCGTAACCGTAAATAAAATTCGGCATTCATCCATAGGCCCCAAAATGAACCCAAATTGTACTTCCCTATCATCTGTTTTCATTCTTAGTGAACCCAAACTCCCAAAACAAAAATAGACAGATACCCAGATTAATCCATAAGGAGACGCCCCAAAATGTTGCAAAAAGATAAAAAAATTTGCCAAAAAAACTCACCTGGGCCCGAACAGAAAATGTTGAAAAGGAGTTTCTTTTATAAAAATTGAGTTGGGTCGGAAGATCCCAGGTTTTGGGTCTTGAAGAGAGGAATGGGGTGGCCTGAAAGGGGACCTTGAGAGAAGCCAAACCTTCCATTGAAGCAGGTAACGCTAGGAAGAATGACGGAGTGATAAAAGGAAGATGAGAATCAAAATGAAACAGTTGTTTAAGAAAACACACCGTCTACCTAAGTTATATTGATTTGAAGGAGAAGACTGTTATCGCGTTCAACACGTGCGCGCAAATTCAGTTCCGATGGCACACCCTGTTTTTGCTTTTTTCTGGGCCAAACAGAGCACGCACCAGTTGGGATTGATTGCCAAATTGAGACCTAAAAATGGCATAAAATTAAACTGAAAGGGCATCAAAGCTACCAAATTACAATGCAATATTGTCTTGTAAGAAAATACTAATCAAATAGTCGATAATAATAATAAAATTATAGTTTTAGTCAAAAACCTTTTAATTCTATTAATTTTGATTAAATTTTGTTAATAATGGAGATAATTGAATATATGTTTGGTCTTTAGTAATTATCTCACATATTTATTAAAAGATTAATATTTGAATGTAAATAATTTTAAAGAAGACATTTAGGATTAAATTTACAAAACAAAAAATAAAAGACAAAAGTTTCCCTTCAAAAGTTAATTGTACAT
>Ga0123341_1007372_pt1 | contig 10012 bp, 10 predicted proteins | sample Turbeapinknodule_FD_89959 | JGI IMG/M metagenome (GOLD analysis project Ga0123341, IMG submission 89959) | Root nodule microbial communities of legume samples collected from Mexico - Turtle bean Mexico pink nodule | ecosystem: Host-associated > Plants > Roots > Nodule | place: Mexico: Nepantla...
AGTTATAAATATATATATATATATATATATATATTTAAAAACAAGAAAGTTTTATAAAAAAAGAAAATTTTTATGACGTGGACAAAGTCATGCCAAGTTGGCATGCCTTGAGCTTGACGTGGCAGAAATCGTGCCAACTTGACACGAGTTCAAGTGAGTTCAGGTTGATATGGCCAAAATAGTGTCAAGTTGGCACGACTTCTTTATATGAAGTCGTATCAGATTGACATGATTTACCCAAATTTGTATTTTTTTTAAAAGCAGCCCCATTTTGGTAAAAAGCAAAAAAAGAACCCCATGGTGGTCAAAAACCCGATTGTTGAATACTAAGACACTTAACCCAATCAACATCACTATAAGCAATTACTTTAAGAGTTATCCCTATGGGAAAGAATAGACCTTGTTGGGAGGTTCTTTTCAAGTAGTGAATTATACAATGGACCATTGTCAAGTGTATATGACGACCATAATGCATAAATTGACTCATTTGTTGTATGATAAATGATATGTGAGATCCTGTGATGGTCAAATAATTAAGACTACACACAATATATTGGTAAAATAAAAGATCTAGAAAAAGATCACCCTCATCATGGTGATATTTAACATTAACTTCAAAAGGAGTATCCACCAAATTAGCTTATTGGATGTCAACCATAAAGATCAAGTTTAAGGTATATTTATCTTGATGTAGAAATGTACCTTTGTAGGGAGAATGAAACTCAAGACCAAGAAAATAATGCAAGTAATACCTTTATATGAAATGTGATTTGTACTTTTTGTTTAAGTTCTTTGACGAATGCCTAATCAAAGTCAATAAATAACCATATTGTTAATATAAGGAAGTAAAGAATAGTCATATTTACTCTGAGTAGAGGAGAACATGGATAATGTAACAAAAATTATTTATACTTTGGGAGCTTGGTTAAGATCATATAAGGAGTGTTTGAGCTTGCACATACCAACGAATCAAGCGAAGAGACCCTGAAGAGGATCCATGTAAATAACTTTAATGAACTCAATATGAAGAAAAAAATTCTTCACATCCATTTCATGAAGAAACCATCCATTTGAGGTAGCTATAAAAAGGAAGTTCTGATAGTTTTCATTTGGGAAACAAGTCTAGATGTCTCATCATGATCAATCCTATATTTATACTTGTTACCTAAGACAATTGATCTAGATTTGTAATGGTTAAGAGAACCATTCAAATTTAGTTTCACACGATACACCCATTTGCAACCTATGGGTTTGACATTAGGAGGAAAAAGGACAATATCTCATGTCAAATTCTCCTGAAAGGTCTGAAGTTCATCATTCATAGTTTTTAGCCAACATACATATTTATGTAATTAACAAGTAGGAATACATGTGATAGAGAAAGAAATAATCAAAGAAGTACAGAGGAATCAAACATGTATGATAATCAATGAATTCTTAAGGCATTCTACTATATCGTTGAGGTACAACCTGTACAAGAACAAAGACGAATTAGCTTCAGAAGGAGGATGTGATCATGCCAACTTTTTTTTTTTAACATATGGATGCCTAGTTTGAAAGATTTAATAGATGGAGACAAGGTGGAAAACTTAGGAAGAATAACAACATGGTTCAAAGTAGGAGAAAAACAAGGAAAGAAGAACTAATTATCAAAGAATTCAAATTTTTGAAGATGCAGAAAGGATGGTTAGAAGTATCATAGCACATGAGATTCTTATGAAAGTGATTATACCTCAAAAATGCACATCGAACATATTGTGCCCCCAAGCTTATGTTGTTTAAGCAGAGTAAATGGACAAAAACATACACAATCAAAAGTATGTAAAGTACTTAAGGAAGACAATTGATCAAGAGAACAATGGTGGAAAGAGAGGCTTGGACAAACAATGCATGTGTCACATCAAGTAAGTGACAATTCTTATGTTTTGCAATGCCATTTTGTTGAGGAAAATTGGGGTAAGAGCATTGAAACACAATGCCTTTTTACTAAAGGTACTCCTGAAACATGTATTTACTACCAAAGTCAGAGCAAAATATTTTAGTACTAGTTTAGCATTGAGTTTCAACATATGCCATATATTGTTTTAAATATGGAAAACTTGGCAAATTTATATCAAAGAAAATATATCCAAATAAAATTATTATAATCATCGATAAATATAACAAAATATTTGATCTTTGAATTGAATAAAAATTGAACTTGCAAAAATGATATTATTCTAGTAAGGAATCTTCTCTGAGGAATCTTTCTTGGAAGAGGAACCCTAGTTCAAATTTCTTAAAGAAACTTGGAAAATGTTGAATTTTCTAAGTCTTATGCTACCTCGGAGAGCGCTCCCATCATAATTGAATGATCAAATGTAACAAAAATACTTATATTGAGCATGTAAAGTCACAAGAGACTTATCCCAAACATCATTATGAATAATTTCAAAACAAGAGGAACCATAATGAGAACTAGATGGAAAAGTAAGAGTTTTCTTTTAGCAACAAATTTGCAATATATAATTAAAAAAAAACACAAAATATATACAATTATTTTTATCAGCAATAAAAAATAAATAAATGGGAACCACTTCAGGAGTGGTTCAACCCTTATACAGAAAAGACACCTTACCAATCACCTAGCTAAGACACCTACCAGAGACCCAAATACAACCAAGAAAAACACCTCAGGGCATTAGGGAACTAACCTCATACAGACCAGAGGGTTCAATACCCAATCGGAATAAGAAAATGACATATACCGTGATTTTGCATGGAGCCAAGACCAAACCTTCACCTGCACCAAAGCGAACACTTCAAACGCATCTACAACTCCCCTATTAAAAATGACACAATTCCTGTGTTTCCAGATTTCGCTCACAACACCAACCTAAATTGCACCCCAAACATCATTAACTGAAACTGAAGCCTGACTCAACCTAAATTGTAAGAAATTTGACATAGGGTCCTTGTGGATTACGTGAGACACTTCAAGCCACCCAAAGCAAAGACTTCAAACACGCCATGTAAAATTGCAAACAAAAAACAGATGACTGGAAGACTTATCCTCCTTCCCACACAAACTACACAAGGAATTTTCAACCACCACCCCCACCTTTCCAAGTTAGCCCTAGTAGCAATCTTATTTTCCAACACCCTCCAAGCAGTGAGCATAGTAGAAGGCAAGACTTTACACCTCCACAACAAACTGAAAACTGGAGAGATCTCCCCATCACAAACCCCCCTTACCTAATCATAGGCAGAATTAACTGTAAAAGTCTGAGCCCCCAGCCTTCCAAACCCAACTATCCACCTCCCCCAAAACCAATTTCACCCCATGCAACAGCTGAAACAGCTGATCCGCCATAGACTTCTCTTGGTCGAAGAAGGGTCTACGCCAGACAAGATGCCAAGCCTAGACACCGTTAGCCCACAACCCAAGCTCATCCACCTTTGCATCTTTGGCCGAGCTAGGAGAGAACAATCTCGAGAATACTCCCTTCAACGCCCCGCAACTCAACCAACTATCCTCCCAAAAAGAAATAACCTTTCCATCCCCAATTTTCCACTTAAAACTGTCTTCAAAACTTCTTCCCCATCCTTCCGAAGCCCACACCTCCTTCAGATCTTTCCACCAAAGGGAGCCCCTACTGATATTTCCATCCTCTCTCAAGCTTCTCCAACCACCATATTTAGAAACAAGAATCTCTTTCCACAATCCTCCCTTATCCGCACCCAACCTCCAAATCCACTTTCCCAACAGGGCCAAGTTAAACGTCCTAAGGTCAATGATTCCGAGACCCCCACATCACGAGGCTCGCACACCTTTTTCCAAGAGACCCAAGCTATCTTCCTTATATTTCACAACAAACTATATTTAAATAAGACACAAGAACCAAATAAGAACTAAAACAATTTCTTAGACTAGGTGAGGAAAAATGGAGATGACGAGGTGATTATAGTTAAGAGGATTAGAGCACATAACTACGAACTACATTACTAGGAATTCAAATCTTTCCACGCCTCAATCGACCAAATATGAGAAGATTTTTGTCCTTTTGAGTAGGAAATCATGATCAGACTAATGAACCCAAAATTATGACATTATCATTTTTATTGTCAACAACACTATTATCAGCCTCGTCAATATTATTATTGTTATCACTAGTCTCATCATCATTATTATCATCTTCATATAAATTGTGACTTTTTGTTACTTTCACCAAAAGAACCAAATTGTTATTATCATGATTAATGTCACCACCATCATCAGTGCGGTTGTTATAACAGTTAATGTTATTTTTACTATTATTGTGAAGAAATTATTGTAGTGACTTTCACTTTAATCATTATTATTTTTATTTTTTATCGTTATCACTATATTATTTTTATTATCATTATTAGTAACACTACTTCATTATTATCGTTGTTATTATAAAATTATAATATTTTTTATTATTGTTACCATTTGGTTATTATCAATGTTATCAATATTACATTTTTTTACAAATATTTTTAACATCACAATCGTAATTCATTGTTATTAGGTATTCATTACCATGCATATTGGATTTCATGATTTCAATAAGAAAAATATAGAGGAACAGAGTATAGGCAAAGAAGAAGAAGGACTCTTCTAGAAGAAAAGCAAATATGTTTTTAGTTATCTATTTTTTTTTATCCTTTGTTTTTTACATAGATAATGTTTTATACAAAAGAAAAGAAAAGGAAAGACTTGGACTTCGTAGTAAGGTCCATAAGAAACTATAAACTCAATAACATAAAACTTAAAACCCTCCCTCAAGCTAGATCATGTATGCTAATAAGTATCTGGAAACTGTTTCGCTTGAGGGCCTTTGTTAGAACATCTGCAGGTTGTTCTGCATATCGAATGGGCAGGAGATGAAATAATTTTTGTTGAAGCCTTTCACGAACAACATGACAATCAATGTTTATGTGTTTTGTACGTTCTTGAAAGCTACTATTAAAAGTCATGTGTCTGGCAGCTTGTGAATCACAGTAAAGACATGTAGTGTTGGACATGGTGACATGGAGATCTCTCAAAAGAAAGGTCAACCATTGTAGCTGACATGATGTTGAAGCCAAGGCATGATATTCTACTTTTGAGGATGATCTAGAAACTATGCTTTGCTTCTAGGTTTTCCATGAAATCAATGATTCTCCCAGGAAAATGCAGAAATTGGTTGTCGAGCGTCGAGTCATAGAACATGATGCCCAATCAGAGTCACTAAAAGCTTTCAAATGCAAAACCAAACTTTTTGAATAAAACAAACTTTGTGCAGGTGGAGCTTTCACATAACGTAGCACATGTTGAACAACACGATGATGGTGGATTGTAGGTTTCTGAAAAAATTGGCTTAGATGCTGAACAACAAAACATATATTCGGTCTAGTGTTTACAATATACAAAAGACGTCCAATGAATCTTTTATAACTTGAAGACTCATGAATGTCAGCATCTTCAAACATGTTCTCTTCCTTTTCTGCATGGGTGTGGTTGCTGGTTTGGCACCTAGCATCCCTGCATCATCAAGAATTTCTAGAGCATATTTCTTTTGATAAAGATGAATGCCTTCATGTGTCTGTGCTATCTCTAGGCCAAGAAAATATTTCAATTTACCTAGGTCTTTGATTTTAAAAGCAACATTTAGCAAGTTCTTGACAGTATTTATCTCATGCATATCATCATCACCAGTTAAAATAATGTCATTTACATAGACTAATAAAGGAACAAAAGAATTTTCTAATTTTTTTGATAAAGAGAGAATTATCAGCTTGATATTGGATGAAACCTATGGTTAAAGATATGAGGAAATTTTTTCATACCAGTGTCTACTGGCTTGTTTCAAGCCATATAAAGATTTGGTCAGATGACAAACTTGATTTGGTTTTGCTTTGATGATTCCAGGAGGAACTTCCATATATACTTCTTCAGTGAGATCATCGTGTAGGAATGTGTTATCCACATCTAGTTGTTCAAGATGTCAATCTTTAATGGCAACAATAGCAAGAATCATGCGAATAGTTGTCAATTTTGCTACTGGAGAATATGTTTCGATGAAGTCAATCCCTTCTCGCTGGGTGTAGCCCTTTGCTAATAATCGAGCTTTGTACCTCTCAATATTTCCATCTGCTCTTTCTTTAATTTTGTAAACCCACTTAAATCCTATGAGGGTCTTACCTTCTGGAAGATCCACTAATTTCCAAGTGTTGTTGATCTCAAGAGCTTTAATCTCATCGTGCATGGTTGCTTTCCATTTATCGGAGTGAATGGCTTCCTCATAGGTGCGTGGTTCAGTTTATAAAAAAAGAGAAACAAAGTAGTTAAAATGTTCATCAGATAATTTTTTATATGATAATACTGAATTGAGTGAATACCTTGTTGTGCTAGTATTTATTACCTTCTGTGAAGAGGTTAGCAATTGATGATAATAATCCTTGAGGTATGCAGAGCTTCTTTAAATTCTTGTTAATCTTTTGAGATCTTCAGTATCCCTTGTCTCATCAGTGTGTTTCCTACTCTATTCATGCTGCCTCTGTGATAGCTGTCACGCGAACTGTCATATATATGCTCCCCAAAATTTTGGTCATAACTTAACTTGTTTTGTTCACTTTTATCAATAACTTGATAAAAGCTTTGTTCATAGAAGAGAACATTTTTGGAGACGAATATTTCTCTTGTTTGGGCATCAATGACTATATAGCCTTTTGTTCCTGCCTTAAAACCCAAAAAAATACACCTTTTGGCTCTAGGATCAAGTTTATTCTTGTTGTTTTCAGGAGTAGAGGCAAAACACAAACATCCAAATATACGAAGATTACTTATATCAGGAGCAGTAGAGTATAGTTTTTCATATGGACATTTATTTGAAATAATAGTTGAAGACACTATATTTATGAGATGAACAACATGCATTATGGCGTAAGACCAAAAAAGCTTAGGAAGCTTAGATTGAAACATGAGACACCGGGTTACATTTAAGATGTGTTGATGCTTACGTTCCACCACAAAATTTTGTTGCGGTGTCTCAACACAAGTGGTTTGGTGAATGATACCGTGCTTATCATAGAAATCTTTCCAGCAAAATTCTTTCCAGCAAGTGGTTCTAACAGCTAGTAGGCCTGACATTATGTTTGTTGTTTGCATGTATGCAAGGTTTCAATCTGCACCTAAGGAGTCACACTACAATGCTGCCAAGAGGATTTTGAAGTACTTACAAGGGACTAAGGAAGTTGGTTTGTGGTATTATTGTAATGTCTCTTTGAATTTAATTGGTTATTTTGAACCAAATTTTGCAGGGTGTAAAATTGATAGGAAGAGTACTAGTGAAACATGTCACATGCTAGGATCAAGCTTGATTTCTTGACATTACAAAAATAAGCATGTGTGGCACTATCCACAGTCGAGGCTGAGTACATAGCTACAGGAAGTTGTTGTGCCCAAATTTTTTGGTTAAAACAACAACTAAATGATTTTGGAATTATTTTGAATAATATTCTACAACTAGCCGATCTTTTCACTAAGCCACTTGCTAAAGATAGATTTAATTTTCTGACAAATGAATTAGGTATAATCTGTCTAAATAGTTATCTGCAGTAAATTTTAATTGGTTGAAAAGCATATCAGTTGATTATTTCTTCTCTACTGTATTATTTTAATTGATTGTTTAATGGTATAACAGGTTATTTTTCTGTTTCTGTATTGCATATGTGATTAGGAAAGAGAAACTGAAAATTCCTTGACAGCTTGGACTATGCATTCATGTGACTGTCTTTGGAATTGATTATTGACCAACAAATTCTTCACAACTTTTTCTAGTCAAACTAAAACTGAAAAAGCATTGATTGTTTTCACTCCTATGTTCAAATTTAATTGGTTAAACGGCACCACTACACATGTTGCCTACACTACTGTGGAACTCTATATAAACATAGCTTTGCACTGCATCTCTGCATTGCACCTTATACCTTCTTTGTTATACATTGCTTTTCACAATTTTTTTCTCTAAACATTGCACTATTTTTCTAGTCTTTCTCTATTCTGCATATTTCTCTCTTGTAGTTTCTTTCAATGGCTTCATTCTCATAAGAGAAGAGAAGGTCATGAGAGCCATCTGCCACAGAGACCGAAGTGTTGGAGAGGAAGAAGCAATGATCACCTTTATGCATGAGATAAGTAGAAAACAAATCAACATTCCATAAGTGTTGGAGTTCTCATGGATGAAGGAGCAGAATCTTGAAGAACCAAGAGCCTTGCTGAAATTCCAGAGGCTAAAACTCTTTCTAGAAATGAAGGGAAATGTGTATCCTGATTTGATAAAGGTATTTTGATATTTTACATCAGTTTTTATAACCGATGTAATATATGATTGACACTTTACATCGTTGAAATCTACATCAGTGATAGACTCAGTGTAATATGTCTCCTAAAATCGATGTGATATGTGTCATTTGCACTAATAATTTTTTCTTTTTAGATTCTCATATTTATATCAACAATAGTTTTTCTCATAAATGGAAGAGTAAAAAAAAAAGTAAAGCATATCTAGGATATGGGTATATGTCCAACATAAACAACATTTTAATAAAGCCTATTTAAGACCTATTCTAACACTACCATCCTAGATGAATTTCAAAAGAATATTAAATTCAAACATGTGAAATTAATATTTGACATATATTTTCACTTTACAATTATCAATTCCATAAATCCATAATTATGAGGGTAAATTCTGACATACTTGTCTAGGTTACTCATTAACATAAAATAATCATGTTTTCATTATGAACACATTTTATAATTCAATATTTACACTTCAATCATACAAATTAGTATTCCCTTCGTTTTACTGGAATTACCATTTTATACCAATTAGCTTTGGATTTCTCAACTCATTTACTAAATTCAGCATTCAAACTTCATAACCATACATTAATTAAAAACTTTGATGAAATATAAAACAAGAAATACTACCTTTAAAACTTCAATAATACATAACATCTTAATTAAAAGGCGAGATATATAATAAATCAAACAAATAATAAAATGCAAGAGAATTTTTTTTATTGAATTCTTCTCACTCGAGTAACATGCAAATTACTTTAATAAAAAAGCAAAATTTGATTACACCATTCACCTTGCTCAAACTTGAAAAAATAGTAATTTATTTCTTACTTATATATTGGATTTTTCATTTCTATTTTAGGGAAATTTTCTTACTGTATATGAGTTGTGTGGTGATCAGAAAAGAGTTGTACCTAGAGATCAAGTTCTTTTTAATGCATAGATTAATCGAGCTATTTTGGTTATGTAAATTTTATCTGTTATTATATACCGGTCAATTGATTTAACCTGTTTAATTAACTATCTACAATTTAACCATTAATCCATTAAGAAAGTACCTTAACGGATTTGATGATGAGGGTGGTTTTCATAGCACTGGTTAAACGTATGACAAATGTATTCCTAAAAAGCATTTGTCACCATTTTTTTGTGAAATAAATAATTGGTGCAATGCATACAAATTGAAAAATATATAATGGTAAAGTATAGGAAAACAATTTAGACAGTAAGATATGTTAAATTTAAAAATAACAATAAAATACGCACACAAAATTAAATAGTAAAATTCATGATGTTCTCTTTCGGGTATTGGGGTCTGGAGAACTCTGTTGGTCGTTTGCTTTAGTCTTCAATCCTCTTCCCTCGCTACTTTCCTTCCTTCTTTCGTCTTCTCTCGCGGTCGTCCGAGGACACAGGCTCGGATGGTACATACAAAAGGCATTCCGACGATCAAGTCTGTAAAGGACTCAACTCTCGATTGTCAGGACACGGTAGATAATGACGTATCTTGATCCTGCCTGTTGACCGGGACGCTGGAAGCTGCCTCGTCAAAGGATCGACGTGCGCACCGCTTCAAGCCTCCGTTCCTCTTCGAGATCCACCTCAAGAACCTGCAAAGAAACAGAGCGGCGCCGCTGCGGCCGATCGCACTCCAACGCCCAA
>Ga0123341_1007373_pt1 | contig 10011 bp, 10 predicted proteins | sample Turbeapinknodule_FD_89959 | JGI IMG/M metagenome (GOLD analysis project Ga0123341, IMG submission 89959) | Root nodule microbial communities of legume samples collected from Mexico - Turtle bean Mexico pink nodule | ecosystem: Host-associated > Plants > Roots > Nodule | place: Mexico: Nepantla...
AAATTAACGTTAATATATAATTAAAATCAACTAGTAAATTTTTAAATTCATTAATGATCTTTCACAAACCCTTCAATTAAATTTGAGACTAAATGATCAAATTTTCTAAGGTTTGATAAAAAAAACTATTAAAAAATAAAAACATTGATTATAGTTGAACTAAAAAAGCGAAATTAAATGGATAAATTAATATATTTACTCATTGTTAAAGCACAAATTTCTTCTTAAGCAATGGGTGAAGTTCCCTTACACTTTCTTCTTTTCCTAAAACCCTTACTTCCATAACTAGTTATACTAGATAACTAGGTTACACAAAACCAACATCTACTTTATTATACTCTATCCTATGTTATTTTTGCTCATTTCTTATACCTAAAAAGAAAAAACTTGCATGACATGATTTTTTCAATACCAAATCAAGAATTTAACCACAAATCATGTTTTCTTTAATTCTTTCAAATGCAACATATTTATTTTAATTTAACTTAATTTTAAGTTTCTTAACAACCAATGACTTATTTATGATAGATTATAATTGTTGATATGGACGAATTCGTCTTCCTTTATTTCTTTGTCACAACCACAACAAAATGTGGTACGACCAAGTCATCAAAATCAACCTACAAGTTCTTTGTGAAAACATTATTTACCAAAGTATTTTTCGCTCTCTTTCCTAACAAGATTTCCAAACATTTCAAATAATTACTTAGATGGTACAATGATAAAACACTCTGCACCAATTGATTTAAACTTTTAACTCATTGAAATGATAAAAATGTCCTTTGCCACATCAATATTTCTTATCATGTCATAAAATAAAATAAACTTTTAACGCATTTAGTGTTTATATTCTTCGAGTAATGAAGACTGTCATATATATACAATATATTTAATTTGAAAATGAATGGAGAATGTGGCCTACAATGAATCAATTAAATAAAAAGTTTAGCTACTAATTGTCAAAAGATACCAACATTTCATAAACTTCCCTTTAAACACATTTAACATCATAATAAAAAGTCACTACTTCAAGGAGGATTTCAGATTAGATAAGTTTAAATTTTATGGAATGTTATTTTTTTAAATAGTTTGTTTGAACTTTATTGTAAAATTTGATTTTAACCACTTAAAATATAATAAACAAACATATTTAAAAAATAATGATTATCAAATTATACTAATTATTGTGCGCAATTATTGTACGCAATTATACGCTAATTCGATAATGATAGAATTTCTGAATCACTACATAATTAACTTGTAATTAGGAGAAAGAAAGTCTTCATACACTTTATTTCTTATACATGGAGGGATGAAAATACAAATAAGGAATTACCATTTTTCTTACTATCTTTTTATATACCATTTTCTTATATGGTATCAGAGCACTAATCTTGGTGCTCCGACAACCTCTTCATTTTTATCCGTCATGTCTGACAATCCCTACTATTTTCATCATTCGGACCAACCCGGACACATGTTGGTGTCGACCAAATTGTCAATCCTGGAAGACAACAATGGTACACGCACTTACGACAAAGAAGAAACTCAGATTTGTTGACGACACACTAGAAATGTCGTCACGAGAAAAAGACTCATCCCAATTCGAATTATGGAATAAATGTAATTCTATGATTCTTTCATGGTTAAGTCACTCCATCGAGGCAGAGATAGCCGGATAGGTAATTCACGCTAAGACCGCCCGTCAAGTTTGGAAAGATCTTCGCGACCAGTTCGGACAAAAGAATGTGTCAACCATTTTTCAAATTCAGAAAGCAATATCAACCATGTCTCAAGGTACGATGTCAGTGGCTTCATACTACATCAAACTCAAAGAGCTATGGGATGAACTCGAGCTATATCGTTCACCCATAGTTTGTAATCAGACAAAGGAGCATCAGATCGAGAAGGAAGAAGATAAACTGATGCAATTTCTCATGGGGTTGAATGATTCCTTCAAAACAACCAGAAGTCAAAACAAACTTACAATGACACAAATAAGACAATGAAGGCTCGCATAAGAAGAGAGGAAGCACGAGAGCATAAACAAAAGAGAAAATGAAGCGCCAGAAAACCCTTTGCCAATGCAAGAAAATAAACAAATAAGTGAAACAAAAAAAATTATAAACCATTGGTGAAAAAGAAAGAGAGCAGATCGAAACAAACTTATAATGGCACGAGAACACAATGAAACTCATAGAAGAAGAGAGGAACACCAAAGCAGAAACGTTTTAAAAACATGAAAGCGTAAGTGACACGCTTCAGAATTAGGATAAAAAATTATTTAAGAATGCGGCTATTACAAATAGCCACATTCATAAATAAAGTTAATTTCAAAAATGTCACCGCATTTTGAATGACAGTGGCTAACCCTAAAACTACATTAAATAAATAGTCGTTGTTTATACATTTTGTGCTAGTGTATGCATCATTTTGTTTCTAATTCACGATTTTCTTCTACACATAGTGCATATCTTGCTAACATCACAGGCACCAAAGAACCTCACACTTATGCTCAAGCTATTCTTTATCCGAATTGGCAAAAAACAATGAACGAAGAGCTTTCAACCTTGCAGCTAAATCAAACGTGGACCTTGACACCGTTACCTGCTGACAGAAACCCATCAGATGCAAATGGGTCTATAAAATAAAGTACAAATTGGATGGCAGTGATGACAAATATAAGGCGCACCTTGTCGTAAAGGGTACAATCAAATTGAAGGTGTCGACTATTGCGAAACTTTTTCACCAACAGCGAAATTAACAACTTTGAGGTGTCTCCTCACCATTGCTGCAGCCAGAAATTCATGTGCAAAATGCCTTCTTACATGACAAATTGCACGAAATTATTTACATGGACTTGCCACCCGGACATCATCATCGATAGGGGAGAACATTGTATATTGACTCAACAAACCCCTTTATGGTCTCAAACCCGCATCCCAGACATGGTTTTCAACATTTTCTCATGTGATTAAATCTGCAGGATTTCGACAGTCCAAGGCGAACTACCCTTTATCTACAAAATATAATAACTCATCAATTACTGCTTTTTTGATTTATGTGAACGATATTCTTTTGATAGGAATGCAGCGTTCTTAAAAACTACCTATTACGATAATTTCGCTTAAAGATCTTCTAGACTTAAAATATTTTCTAAGGATTGAATTTTCTCATTCCAAAGCTGGTGTTTACATGTACACGCTTGATATTTTGCAGGATACGGGACTCATAGGTGCTCGTCCAGACAAATTTCCAATGGAGCAATACCTAAAACTCACACAGGACGATGGAGAGTTATTAAAGGATCCAGTCAAATATAGGCAACTTGTGGGACGACTGATATACCTCATGGTTACTCGGCCTGACATAGTGTTTTCGGTTCAGACCCTAAATCAATATATACCGGCTCCACGGAAACCTCATTGGGATGCCGCAATTCGAGTCCTGAAGTACATCAAAGGATCACCGGGACAAGGATTGATATTGCCATCCGAGAACAATCTGACATTGACAACTTATTGTGACTCAGACTAGAGAGGTTGTTAGACAACAGTATCTGGGCATTGCATTTTTCTTTTCTTTTATTATATCATGGAAGTAAAAAAAAAAATAGACAAACTTATTAACGATTATCTACAGAAGCAGAATAAAAGCTAAAAGTGCGATGACCAATACTTGTTTGGAGGTAGTTTGGTTGCGATATTTGTTGCAGGAGTTAAAGGTGTCATGTAATTTGCCAACTCAACTTTTCTGTGACAATCAAGCGAAATTGCATATAGCAGCAAACCCAATATTTCATGAACTCGAAAAACACATTGAGATTGACGGCCACATTGTGCGAGAAAAATTACAAGTAGAGATAATCAGTCATTCGTATGTACCGACACAGTACCAACTCACAGATATTTTTACGAAGGGCACTAGGAACATTTGTTGACGATGCGATACAAGTTGGGGTTCATGATCTTCACCTACCAAATTAAGGGGAGTATTATAAGAAAATAATGATTATCAAATTATACACAATTATACATGATTATACGCAATCAATTAATTTGATAATGATAGAATCTCATGATCAGTTAATCACTACATAATTAGCTTGTAATTTGTAATTTGGAGAAAGAAAGTCTTCATACACTTTTATATATTTTCTATATAAGGATTGGTGTAAATACACACATAAGAATAAGGAATTACCATTTTTCTTACCGTCTTCTTATATATCATTTTCTTATAAGCCCCTTCGCACAAAAGAATCATAGGGCTTCTTCCAAGCTACTTTTAAATAAGAAGTTTAAATAAAACTTTCATCTTAAACATGAATTTCAATCCTCATTTTAATTGATTTAGTATAAAAATCTATACGAATTGAGTCTTCTAAGCTCACTAATACAACTCAGGTTGCAAGATGTAAAGAAGATTTCCATATTCTTGCACATTAAAACCAAAATTTATCTATTAATTCTAGTTTTCAACCTTTCAAATATTTATCTTTATATTTTTTTAAAACTTGAATTTAGCTCTCAAATAAATAAAAATACAAAGTTTTAAATTATTGATTACTCTAAAGACTAATTAATATCTTACTTTTCATTAATAAAGATGGATTCGATTCTTAACAATACAAAATCAGTCAATTTTATCCTAGAAATCAAACCTACTAATGTAAACAAAGTCAAAGGCCAAATTATGAACCCTTAAATTGTTATCCAAAATGTCTAACAGATATCATTTTCAAAAGACAAATGGGTTAATTATAACGTATCCAATGTGCTATTTTCCACAGGTGGCAGGATCATTTTGGTGGACTATCTAAAATTCAAAACCAAAGTAGGGAGGGAGATTGCCCTCTTTGTTGAATCTTTAAAGTTGTATTCACAAGTGCCTCAGTTCTTCTATTTATTACTTTCAACTAACTTTTACTTATAACAATTTTCAGTTTTCCTATTTATTTCTTTTGACAAAGTGTTATCATAAATAAAGTTTGATATCTTCCCCATAAGAAAATACCAACACTTACCTACATTAGTCTACATTTATGCATTCTTTCCAAGTCTAGAAATTCCAAATATATACAACATTTACCTTATTTAAAGCAAGTATAGTGACAATATCAAGTGAATAGATGAACATAAAAGCTCCAACAAATTGAGTTATAAAATAAGCAAAGTAAATTTTGATTACATACGAATTAGCCTACTCATAATACTGCATATTGCAGCATCTACCTAATCAGCCGTAGAATCAGATGCTCTGGTAGGCAAAGAAAATTGTAGAAACCTAGCTGCAACTTATATCACTAGTCAACTACTTCATCCTATGGTCATAGACAGTAGATAATAGGTTTTGAAACAAGTGGAAACTACGCACAAAGAACACCTTTGGAAACATTAAACAAATAGCTCAGTCATGAATGTTGTCAGCAACACAAGAGAATCCGGAACTGCAGGTTAATCATCTACTTAACTATCAGGCAAGGATATGTTAATATCAGTGGCTGACTTCATCGAGTCTGTCATCGAGTGCATGTTAACCCAGTTTTCCCGGCGAAAGGCCAAGGGAGAAGCAAGGTTTGTTCCTAAGTTGTGCATTATGTGTCCACCCATGACAAGCTCCTTTTCACCATTGGTAGAGGGTGGTGCAGAAGACACTGCAATGAGAGGGGTAACAGTAGCTGATGCATAATCAGACTTTGGCTTCTTTGGCTTCTGATCTTGCTGGTTGCACGGCAAAAAGCTTCCCACCACCACCTGATAACATCAAGGAATCCAAGTGATCCTTCATTTGAACCTTGAGAAATAAAATGTAATGTCTAACTTCTTGATGAAGTCTTCAAGAACAACACAGAAAATATGATATCTTGGAAGACTTTTTTGAATTCAACCTTAGTCCTTAGAACTCAAACCAAGCACATGATCACATGCATCATTGAGAATAACATAGAGGGTTGAGTGAAGAATTTTCACCTGCACAGGACCTGCTGCTACAAGTAGACCAGCAACTCCACCACCTACAACGCGACCATCTGGACTTGACAATGAAACACTCATCCCTCCAGACCTGCTTCTTGTTCCTTGGTTTTCCGTAGGCATGAATGATCCAGACAAGGAAAGTATCTCGAAACGGCCCTAGAGAAATGGAAAAAGAAAAGTAAACATACATTTTATAGCACCCTTCATCTTCATGATGAACATAGTATCTCTAATAAAATGAAAAGGTACAATTCCTATGTGAATGGTTAACATATACAATATTGCAAATTGCAAATTGCCATCAAGACATAATTATAAACCAAAGATTTGTTTCTCCTATATCAAAAGTCCTTACCAGAGCAGGTATTTTAATTTTAATATGATAAAAGGGTGATAGAGTGCATCTAATGCCTACTAAATTCCTGTTTTCCAAAAACATGACAAGTGAGACAGAAACAAATTGAAAATTTAATTACAAAAAGGCAAGTTTAAAACTCATAAAATAAAACATCTACTAATGAAATGATTTGCTGCAGCACCTCATAGGTCAAAGTTCCCCCAGAAGAATCAGGCTGACGAAGTGTTACATTTGAAATTACACCACTAGCAGATAAGATGCATATAGCACGTGGTCCTTGTTGAGAAAAAGATATAATCTTCATTGCTATGTCCTGAAACAACAACAGTGCAAAACAAATAACAGTATTCAGTTGTCTATTCTGCAGGAAACATTACATTACAATACATGATGCATGTTAAGGGAATATCAAAATACAGGTTTTTCCTTGTCGAATGGAGATAAGGAATATGCAAAACACTTGAAACTTGTCTCTTTACACATTTTTTGTTTTGAAATTTAATAACTACAGCTAAATATGCTTTGACATAACATGTGAAAATATAATCACATACAACTATGTTTGTTCATCAAACCACACTGTAGATCTAGAACCGAAGTGTAGCAACAGATACATGAAACTTGAGTTAAAAAACCTTGACTTAAGAAAGAGGGTCAATCCAATCATGAAAAGAAACTGAACAGGATGTTTGGCCCTTCGGAAAAATGTTTTAAGGATACAATATAGATCTTTTATTTCGTCCTTGTTACATATTATACACCCAATTTAACTAATAAACAAAATCATTTTTCTTAAGAAGAAAACACACTTCATAGCAAAATAATATAAGCATGCAACATTAGTTAATATGCAACTATTATTAGCACAAGAACAAAAAAAAATGTATATAACTATTGGAGTATAGTTTTCTCCTTGTTATTTTACCTTGTATAGCAGTATATTAGTCTATTCATATATATACCAACTTAGTCAATTTTGTTAGTTACTCTCATATAGTTAGTTACTTAGATCTTAGTAGATAAGCACATGATGTAATTCTGTTATAGTTAGTTCGATTTCATTTTACACAATTAACAGAATTTATGTTCTCCCAATCTCTTTCAATACTAAACATAACTATGGTATTAGAGAAAAACAAAAATTTAAACCATGTTATCATTGATTCATTGCAATTCATACAAACAAATAGATCAAGGAAACAAAACATAATTCCTCGAGCCATATTACCTTTATTTGCAAGGTTAGTAAATGACAGAAATCTAAAAACGTATATATTTCAATTCAGACCCTCAAGGTTATGAAATACATGATCATTTAAAAGAGAAATTTAAAGCTATCAAATGAAATAAAATAAATGTTTTTCCCTTCCCTCAAAGCATACCTCGCCACTATTGACAGTAATGATATGGGGCATAAAGCTTGTACCATCAGAGCCACCTACAGAAATAGCAACAATAGATGTTAATAGAAATTAGTTGAAACTTTAAGTAATTAATTAATTATAATTTTCAAAAACAGCAGTTAAATAATACATTATATAAAAAATACATATGAATTACGAAGTGACATCTAAAACCTTAAGAATCGAGGCAAATGCAGCTCATGTGGTTATAGAGACCAACAAAACCTTAATATTGTGGTTAGAACGCAATTCAACACTAACTTGCTAACGTAGAAAACACCTTTCTATTCATGGAAACAAATTATTTCACCACTCTCAAAAAAGTCCCCAGAACAAAAAAAATGAGTTCTTTTAACTATTTGCAAATAAAAAAGCAGAGATTTTTTCATGTATTCAAGCATGGTAGCTAATGCGTTGCAGACAGCAGAATATTAAGATTTTGTCTAAAAGTTTGACAAGAAGCAAACTTGAAGAAGCAAGAAAAGTAATTTCCCTGTCAAACATAGAAAGATACTACCAAATTCACCCAAATGTTAAGGCTAAGAAGAAAAACATGAGTAGCAATGCATGTGAGTATTAGAAGCATCAACTCCCATTACCAAGATAATCCACTCCAAGTTTCTTTGGCAGCTTGTAATCCATCCCCCGCGGTCTCCCTCTCTTCCCAGATGAAAAGTTATTGTTAGAAAATGGGGCAGAAGATGAGATTGGCATGGGTGACAATGCCATATTCACCAACCCATCTGGCCCATATTTTCTTGGTCTGCCCCTTTTCTTCTTGATTGATGTTACATCCAAAGCCACACTCACTGGTGACACACCAATAGCTGCAGGTGGTGCTTCAGGCACAGGAGGACCACCCTGACTTGGTGCTTCACTCCTTGGTGCCATATGATAGGCTGATGGAGCTTCTGCCCCTATCACTGTAACCCCAGAACTGCTCCCTTCTCTTCCTTCCATGCATATATCAAACTCTTCCCTTTCCTTACTCCACTCAATCAAACCAACATCTGCATGTAGAAATCAGTCATGGTTAGAGGACACAAAATGGCCCATTAGAGAGAACATGCAATTGCAATAGAGTACTTTGGCAAAACCAAAAGTTTGAACCTTCTTGAACATGCTAGGAAGCCAAAGTGAAAACCCATCAAAGGATTCCAACAAACTAAGGAAAAAAAAGCAGAAGACACAAACTTTGGTTTCTTTAGAAGTTTTTCAGTTGGAATAGCAGATCCATTCAAAACTGTAGCCATGAATTGAAACGCATAAATCACAGTACTCTAGGTTTTGAGTAGAACATCATATGAAAAAATATGCAGTTATTTTCTTACAGAGCTTTCTTTTCCTTTTCTGTTTCCATGTAGGAAAAATGGGTACTTGCTCTGTTATCAATTATTCAACTTTCAAGTACTGAAACCAGAAATTCGATTTGTAACAAAAAGGACGAAGAATAGCCATTAAAAGAAATGAAAAAAAAAACAGTGACTGTTTTGCTATGTTATTAAAATTTTGAGACAAACATGGTAAGATAATTATGAAAACATGTTTGAAAATAACTAACTCAAACTAAATCATCATGAAAAATTTGGTTAAAAAAGCAATCATTTACTTCTAATATTTGTTAGCTCCGAACTCAAAACAAAACAAAACCAACCAAAAATACTAAAAAGACTTTTTATAAAACATAAGAAAAACACCCTTTTGCATAAACCTGCTTCGTACCCAGCATTTACCTAAACTTTTAAAAGACAGAAAGCTGAAACTCAAGAAAAAATTCAGCTCACAAAAGGGAAATTTAAAATAATTAAAAAATATGTTTTTTACATACCAACATAAAATTGAGTACTGTTCAGAATGCAAAGATCATGCCCAGTCACAAAGATTCCACAGACTTCAGCAAGACTCTTCTGAAGCTGTAATATTGTATTAAGATTTTTTTTCAGCTCTCTCCAGAACTTAACTTGCTCACTCAACCCAGAAAGTTAAAATTAAAAGAAAAATGAAAAATGAAACACAGAAAAAGAAAAGAGCAGAGAAAAAGTGAAAAACCGTTTGCTCCGAAAATTGAAAACAACTTGGAAATTTCAAGAGTTGGAAAAAACCTGTTGGCTGGATGGGTTTTCCAAAGTACTTCAATTGAAAGTTGAAATTTTTTTAATGGGAAAGTATGGTAAAGCTCTAAATAAATACTGCAATTAAAATAATAATAATAATAACAACAATTATTGTATGTTTAAGATAATAATGTTAAAATATATAAACTATAATATAT
>Ga0123341_1007376_pt1 | contig 10010 bp, 9 predicted proteins | sample Turbeapinknodule_FD_89959 | JGI IMG/M metagenome (GOLD analysis project Ga0123341, IMG submission 89959) | Root nodule microbial communities of legume samples collected from Mexico - Turtle bean Mexico pink nodule | ecosystem: Host-associated > Plants > Roots > Nodule | place: Mexico: Nepantla...
GCCAGTGGTTATGAGGTGAGTTACTCAGCAAAAAGCCCACTCTTAGACAACCTCTAAGCACTACCTAAGACACACTTAAAGCAAAGCAAAATACACATGAAATGTACATAAAAGTCTTCATCATGAAATGTACACTCAATCTATGTACACACTTAAAGGGGCAACAACCATCTTCAACACCATATACACAAATAATGTTGTAAAAGATCATTCAGAAGAACTAATAAACAATGAATGATTATTCATAGATTGAGTATATCCCATAGAAAGCAAAAAGGATGATAGTTTGGCAAACCGCTTTCCGTTGGCTTGCTTAAGGTCATATAAAGGTTTTTTTTAATTTACAAACTTGTCCTGGTTGAATAGAAGTCAATCCAGGAGGAGCAACCATGTATACATCTTCTTTCAACTCTCCATGTAAAAATGCCTTGTTTATGTCTAATTGTTTCAATTCCCAATTATAGATAAAAGCTAGATAAAGAAGCAACCTTATGATGGTCATCTTTGTTACTGGAGAGAAAGTATCAAGATATTTAATGCCTTTTGTTTATGTGTATCCCTTTACTACTAGCCTTGTTTTATACCTTTCAATTGTCCCATTAGCCTTATATTTTATTTTGAATATCTATTTGCAACCTATGAATGACTCGTGATCAAAAATTTTTATCACCTACTGGACACAATTAATTAGACAGTAAACAAAATTTGATCATGAATGTTAGAACTGTTATTTTCATTGCTAGTATTTTGAACCCTTTGATATGGAAAAAACATTTTCATAAAAGACAACATCTCTAGACACAAAAATTTCTTTAGATTGAATATTCAACAGAACACATCCTGTTGTCCCCCTTTTAAAACAAAAAAAAACACATTTTGATGCCCTTTGATCAAATTTTTGTTTGTTTGTTGACAAAGTGTTATCATAGCACAAACATCAAAATACCTTATCAATTAAAATTTGTTGCAGTTTGGTAAAACATTTCATAGGAGAAGAATAATTTAGAATAGGCGTTGGAAGCATGTTTATAATATGCGCAACATGTATCGCAGAGTATGACCAATAAATTTTAGGTAAATGAAATTGTATCTTGAGAGCTCTTGTTATATTTAATATATGATCATGTTTCCTTTCAACTATGCTATTTTTTTTGTGGAGTATTGACACATGAAAATCTTTTTTGTTCTGCAAAATGACAAACATCACAAACAATTGATTTGTTATATTTAACAAAAGAAAATTTAGTCATTATAACATCAATACATTTGTTAGAAACATGTCCTAATTGAAAATGCCAAAGGGTTTGTAGATCACTAGCACTGACATTAACATTATTGATGATATGTCCATATTTGATGGGTTTGATTTGAAGTTTTTGTTAAGATGGGATCCTGAATATATAAAGTCTATCTTGCATATTAGTTGAACCAATTAATTTCAAGGAGTTCTTGTCCTAAATGTGACAACCATTAGAGTCAAAGGTAAGAGCACAAGATAAATTATCAATCAATTTTGCTACTGGAAGAAGATTAAAATTGAAACAAGGAATATACATAACATTGTCTATGACAAGATTTTGAATGAGAAAAATAGTGACTTGATTTCCATTTGGTAATTTGATATAAATAGGATTAATTTGATGATATGAAGTGAAATGAGTTAAGGATGAACAAATGTGATCAGTAGCACCACTATCAATCCAAGAACTGAAGGAAGAAAGAATTTTATTAACAGATTGTGTTGTCACGTTGGAAGGAATAATAAAGACTTGATTAGAAATATTGCCACTAGGCTTGGACCATTGTAAGAGAGCTAACAATGTGTGATATTGCTCAGGAGTAAAACCAATTTATTGAGATTGCACTTTTGTCTTTGAACTAACATGGTAAGGAGAACACAAATTTTGTGAGGGATCAACAACTTCACCAATGAGTAAATGTAGCAACCAGAGCTCTTCAAAGCTCTAATACCATATTATAAATAAAGAAGGAAAAAAAGGAAGACAAAGGATATGAGAAAGATTTTTTCTTCTATTTTCTTTTCTTTGCTTAAATCAAAGTAAAGAGTTTGAATATATACAAGCAATACACTCATTCAAGGTCTAGTGAAATAGATATAATGTAAAATAAAAGCCAATAAATGCTAGAATAAGAAAAGACAAATTAAAGGCTAGACATAAGTACAAAAAAGAAACAAGTAAAAATTAGAAAAGACAAAATTAATATTAGCTTCCTTAAAGAAGCCTTGTATCCATATCCTTTGTTAGCCTCTGCAAGCTGGGGGGACACATATTGATGAGACCCAACTTGAAACAAATATTTTTTAAAGATTGAGGACTTAAGACTTTGGTATAAATGTCATCCAATTGCTCTGTGGTAGAAATGAGAAACAAATGTATGAGACTCTTCAATTTTTTCCTAACAATGTTACAATCTATTCTATGTCATGAAACACTGGATTTGCTGCAATGTATCTTGCTGATTCATTGTCACGATATAAAAAAGATGATTGCTCAAAAGGAACTTTGAAATCTACAATTTTGCTTAAATGATTGATTGAATGATATATTTATCAAGAATTAATTGCTTGAAAAGCTTGAGAGTTAACTTGCTTCCTTTTATTGTTTTATAATCTCTACTTTATTTGTTCTGCACAACAATTTCAACCCCATTTTTTTCATTGTTATTTCTAACACTTTTGACTGCAGATAAGTTTTGAATATTGATTTAAATGAATTTAATATTGGATTTGTTGGGAGACAACATAAGATCATCCGATCATAATTGCATAGTTTTAATTTTTAATTTTTAATAAAGTCAATGGAGTAATTTTAATAAAGTCAATGGAGTAATTTTAATAATACAAATTTAGAGAATTTAAAATGTTACATTGTTAAAGGAATTTAATTAATATAATTTAAACTTTATTCTTAACAATTGTAATAATCTATGCCTAAGTGCAGTTAAAAGTCAAGGAATTTAGGATGCATTACAAATCTTCTTGTGTTTCATTTCAACCAATAAAATAAATTTGCAATTAAGCCAAATTTTAGATAGAGGTAATTTTAACCTACAACAAATAAAACCGTTTGAAACGTTAAACCGGTGCTGGTACCGAAACCCTTAATCGATCCATTTCTCTCCTCTAGTTTCAAAACAGTCCACTGAAAGGCGTGACCCTGCAGACTAAAACCCTTTCGTTTTCTTTTCACGCCACATCTCTCAACGCCTAAAACCCCACTCCTACATTACCCTATCTACTTCCATTCCTCAGACTAGATGTGTAACCGTTGAGCGCGTAGCGATCATGGCGAAAGTCACTTCCAGAGACGTTCAAGAGATTGTGGAAAAACTCTCATCTGATAAAGTCAAAGCTCGCGAAGTCATTTTCCTTTCTCCAACTCTCTACTTTCCTTCGTTTTGTTGCTCTTTAATCGGCGATTTTGAATGGGAAAAGAACCTTCCTGTTAATGTTATGCATGTAGCGAAAAATTGAATTTAGTGTCGATACTATTGTTTTCGATCAAGAAATCTGTCTCGTGAATGGCTAATAGTTGCATTAATTTGAACTAGAGTAGTAGAGAAAGATCGTCTTAGCAAGTAGTTGTTATTGTTATAGCTTTTCTCTTTGAGTTCTACTTCTAAAAAAATTGGAACATTCTGGATAAAGAATGTTCATAACATTTAGCCTGTTTGTCAAGTAGATATTATTACACATTTTTTTATGATTGTGTTGGAATTTATTTATTGGTTTTATGAATTCTCTCTTTTGTGTACGTCCTGAGGACTGTGTTATTCAGTGGTATTGTTTTTGTATGTCAACAGGAAGGGATTAAGTTGTTAAACACTTGGTTAGAAGGAGAAAGGTCATATAACTTCTGTAAATTTATTGGACTGAATACTGCAAAGCTTAGACCAGATGAAATTCCTCACAGTAAGATTTTGTTTTCAAGTTAATTTTGCAAGCATTGGTAGATGCAATATTTTCAATATTATCCAAGCCAAGATGTATGGTGTACACTTTTGATTGATTTGTTTATTTTAAATTTTTGTGGTGCAGCTGAAACATGGCCTTTTCTTGTTTCTTTACTTATTAAATCTGCATCAGCGGAAATATCCTCAAGTAAGCGGAGAAATCCAAAAGTGATATATGCGAAGACTCTTAGAATTGTTGTTCAACGTGCAGAGGATGGCAAGTGTTCAGGTCAGTCGGAGGTAGTTTAGTTCTGTAATGCTTGTTCTTTTGTCCGCTTTTGATTGTAAACAAACAATAGAATAAGAAGATTAATTAAAAATTAATTGTGTCCAGTAGGTGATAAAAATTTGTGAAAAGAAAAATAAATGATTTTTAGACACCAATGGTGACCACGAGTGTAAGACATCCTCTTTTTTTTGTTAAAATGAGATTGTGAACGTTTTTCTCCTCATTAACTGAATAATTCTTCAGGTTATAATACCCACTTTAGATATTTTTCTTTTCTTTTTTTTTTCCTGTCTAGTCTTCAATAATATTTAATATTGGCCTGAGTAGGGAATTATTCTTTTCAGTGATACCCATTTTAGTATCGTAATGTTTCTTGGAATTTCACTTTTAGAAACTAAAATGATAGGAGGAAATATTGTGTTCTATATTTCCTTGATACTCACTCACTTGAGACCTATCTTTTTAGGGACTAAAGTAAAAACTTTAGACTACATCTTTGAATGTCCTTGTGAACCAAGAATTAAAAAGAGAAGAAAAGAAAGGTTTTTATTGAGTAGAATGAAAAGAACAAGAAATAGGAGAGCACTATCTACCTCGAGGCCTTTCCCTTCACAAAGAGCCAATGCTCAATCTACAAAAGTCACCCCCTCCCCCTCTCCTTCTTTCCTATTTATATCTAACACCTCAAGTAACAGACTCCTGAATATTCTAACTAATTTCTCTTCTTTGTGTATCCTAACAATACACTCCTCCAAAAATCAACCTTGTCCTCAAGATGGAATAGTGAAAGCTTGATCCTGTGGCTCATCATTGCGATCTTTATCTACCCTTCTTGTTATGATACTGTCCTATCATAGGTAGGGAACCCACTGACTACTGCATGCAAATTCTGGCCTAGAGGCTTGGGTGGTGGTGGGATGAGCGAGGTTTTTGTATTAAAGTCTCCAAAGGAACAAGAAATAAGGAAAGCACTCTCTCCTTCAAGGGCTTCCCCTTCACAAATAACTAATGCTCAATCTACAAAATGCACCCCCTCCCCCTTTCCTTCTTCCCTATTTATATCTAACTAACACCTCAAGTAACAAACTCAAATATCCTAACTAATTTATGTTCTCTGTGTATTTGAACAGTCCTTCAATCCTATTGTTTTAAATTATAATCTAAAAGTAATTCCACAAACATGTGAGGAACTAATAGGCGGAGAAATTGTTTACTAACAAAATTTCAAATAATATTTGATTGTGGACATAGTCAAACTTAGGAGGAAGTCCAACAAGTGCAAGAACCATATAAAATTTCCACAGTATTCAAGATGTTTGTCTGCATCAATAGTGAAAGACACGAGGGCTTCAAAGTCAACAACTAAGGATCGAGCTTATCAAGATAGGCTTGTATAGTTTTACAAAAATAAGGTTGAAGACAATGCTGTAAAGACAATGAACGTCATTGGAATAAAGTTTTTTGGATTTGTTCTCGACATCATAACAGGTAGTAAAAATTTGGTATTGGGGTTGCAATTTGCCATGAATGGAGAACCAAAGAACGCTACTCAAAGAGGTATCAATTTGCTTCCATCAGGCTTGATTAGATTTGGGAATATCTATGGCTTGTTTGGTCAAGTGGTTTTAGACCTCAGAGCCACAACGGGAAAATAGCAGCCCAGGAGCTGTTGTTGCATGTGTTGATTGGTTTTTCACATGGAATCAATGGAATAGTGGTAAAAGTCACTGTAGAAGCGGTATTTGAGTGGGAGTTGTTGTAATTCATAGGATACACAAATACAATATTTTTTTTATAGAATAACTTCTATGCAAACAAATACAATTTTCAAGGATTCATTTACATGAAAATTTTAATCAGGGACCTATCAGCTAACACCCTTATCTTTCGGGGACCATTTTGGGTATTTACTCATTTTTATTACTTGTATGGAAATAACATAATTATTTATCACTTAATAATTGTTTGACACTTTTGAGGCTTTATTTTAATATCTTTTTTTTAATAGCCATCTAAATAACAAGCAAAAATATAGGAACATTAATCTTATATTTATACAGTGAATTTTGCTCCTTTTAATTATTTGTTTTTCCTTTTATTTTTAGGAAAAATGTTACCATTGTCATCTGTAGTTAAACTACTTTTTAATCATGTTTGGGATGTCCTGAGCAATGTCCTAAGCTTTCAGTCTGAATATGGCATTATCCTTCGGCATCTATTGTCAGTTAGGGATTATAGTTTCCAGATGAGGAGGCGTGTTTACTGCAGTAAGTTTTCTGTAAACTTAAGGTTTGCATTATCTCCACATCTCATCAACAATACCAGTTTAATTTTCTCACCCTCTTTTTTAATCAAATTGTTTTGTCTCTAGATCTGATGTTTCTGTACATTGAGAAAGTTGAAACCAGCTTGAGTGGAAAAAATATTAGCAATTGTACTTCCAAGGAGGAGGTCTTCCGTTATATCTTGACGCTTCATTCTCTTTTAAAATATCCCCCTGGGGACTACCCTGATAACGTAAGAGAAAACATTATGAAGGGTTTTGTTAGAATATGTTCATTCATCAGGTATTTCCACTGCACTTCATTATTATTTTTTTTCTATTATTCTTATCTGCTAGAGTGCAATACCATTTCTTTTTTACTTTTTCAGGGATGAGAGCAAGATAGCACGCAAACTTGTTGAGTGTATAAATACATATTTATTAAATGATGGTCCAAATTTAGGCTTACTGTTGCTTGAAATTCATAATGCCCTGCAACAGTTTGTGTTCCACTGTTGGCTGACAACACATGATCGCGTTCTTAAGGTCTCTTGCAATTGCCTTTTAAAGCAAATAGTAGCTTAAGTTATGAAATGTTTTCAAAATTTTCAAATTGTTCTATTAATGTTTCTGTTGCAGGATTCACTTGTGTTCTATGCAAGGATACAGTTGAGTTTAATGAGAGGTGCTGCTGATAGATGCTTATTGGTAGAACAGCTTTTGGATGTGATTTGTAAGGATCTTGACCAAGGTAGCATGTCTAGTACTTCAATGCTGCGGTATGTATTCTAACAAGTTGATGTGCTTTTAGTGTTTGATTGGATATTTTAGTGTTTTACAGAAACATAATAAACTTTATAATGATGTTGTCCATGATGATCTTATTGACCTTTCTACTCAGGGGTGATGGAAATAAAGATGATAAATTAGGAGCTCTGAGTAGCTCACAATGTGGATTGGTGGAACTTGCAGCAGTTCTATTTTATAGGGTAGTTTCTAGAAACTCAGCTGTCAATCCCTAGATTTAGTATTTAAGTTTTTGATTTCAATTCTAGAGAATTTATATATCTTATCTCTGCCACTATGTTGATTGATTCTGACATAATTATTTAATTCCGTAAGAGCAAGAGTAGTCATGGTCTTTCTTATGGTTGCTTTTTTCCTTTATGTTTTTACATGGTTTGCTTGATGAATGTTACTTTTGCTGGTATATTGTGGAGCAGTTTCTAATTGTTTGTTTGAGAGGATTGAATAAAAACAAGGAGGCCAAAATCTTAAGGGTGTGTAGTTTTTTGCAGTGCCCTTGTGTGATTAATTGGAGCAGAATGCTTGCAATAGTATGAGCTCCCTCCCTCTTACCAAATGCCACTAGATTTTCCTTGACATTGTATTGTCTTTGTTGATATCTCTGGTTTTCTGCTAATGGTTTTTATAGAAGTTTCTTTCTCTGATATTGTTAGGGATATTTCTCTCTTGTTTTTCACAATTCACTTGTAATCTACTTGTTTCTGTTAGACAGTTATTACTGCCAGAGACAGTTAGCTATAACTGACACATGTCAGTGGTAATCCTCTGACCTTACATAGGACTTATGTTACCGAGGATCATCACCTTTGTATCAATTCAGTTTAGGTCAACAATATCAGAGTTTATTTTGTCTACTCAACTCTTGTCAAATCTGAATAGCTATGTAGATAAGCTGGTCAGCCTTCTTGTATAGCCCTTTATTTTCCTTATTATTTATACTTCTCTTTTGTATTTTATCCTTTCTCAATCTGGTGGGTTGACATAGTGTTTAGTTACTCTGCACTCATACGTTGTAGGGACAATGTATCTAGCGCATAACCCGTATTCAATATCCTACGTGTGAAATCTTGTTGGGTCAGCGACAATTATAGCATTACGAGTGGGATTAATCTTTGGTTAGGTTGGGAGAAACGAGTGGCAGAGCAAAAAAATGGATTGCCTTTTTCTCTCCCTACTCCCTAATTTTACTTAGTGTCATTTGCTTTTGTTGTTGGGATGATCCTTTTAGTTTGGCAGACTTTCTTGCTTGGGCTACTATTAATGTTTTCATTCAATAGAATACAACCATTCTGCCATTTATATAGAGTTATTTTTTATGTGATGTCCAGTAACGTTTATTGGTTGATAAACTGCCATGTACTAATTTTCATTTATTTTCTCCCCTATAAAATTTCCATACCGCTGGCTAATTATTATTCCTCAGGCATGCCTCAATACAACCAGATCTTCATTAAGTGAAAAACGGGTTAAGAGGGAGCCTGCTGCTATGATCCTGAGGGAGGCACTCATGCAAGGCAAATGGCTATGGTAATTTATAACACATTCTGTATTATGCCATGCTAGCACAGACTATTATATTTTTGTTCCTCTCTGTTAAGTACTTTTTTTTTACCTTATCTTTTTTAACTATTTTCTTCCCCTTTTCCTATAATAGTTGTCATTCTATCATAAAAGTCAATCATTTTGGAAAACTTCTATTTTTTAGTTGTTCTTTATACCAGTAAAATTTTGCTTTGGGTTTGGGTCTTCTCCATCTGTTGATCTCTGTCTTCTGTCTACTCGTATGTTCTCCTTAGAATATTTAGCTTTTCTTAACCAGATATATGTTTGATGGCAGAACAACTAATAAACAATATTATACATGTGCGTTATTGGTCTTATAGCATGTACAAGACCATTTTGTACTTTTTTGTGCACTCAATCTTTGATATATAATATATTCATAATATTGGAAGTTTTGTTGTGCTTAGGCCTTGAGCACAGACAATGAATTGATGCACTGACTTGTGTTTTATACTATACTATGCTTAGATTGTTTGGAAGCCTGGTGTTCTGATTTGGCTCTCAAATTTATCAGTTTAAACCTTGAACTTATGGTATCATGCAACTTAATTTGTGGGCTTATGGTTTCAAAGAGGTTAAAGGATTCCATGTTTTTGCTGAAATTACAGAGCTAGCAAGCAAATGAATTGAAAATTAAATTTTAGACCTGGGACTTAATCGCCATTTTTTTGTAAACACTCTTAGTTTAGGTAAAAATTAACCTTTTTAGTTGTTGCTCCATGAAAAGTTATGCTCTCAACTTTCCCTCATTTACTTATAAATTTTTTCAAGTTCTTAACGATGAAATAAAATCTGATGTATTAGGATGATGTTATTTGTTTGTATTATTATGCATTTGATTATTATCAATTGCTTTATCTACTTATACCATTTTTGTAGAAATGGAAATGTAGAGAGAAAAATGACTGGTCATGATGGCAATTGTGACTGGTTGGTCATAAAATGTGTAATGGAGCAATTATAAGACTTCAGAATGGAAATATAATTTTTTTTTCTAAGAGAGCTAATTATCTCTGTTAGATATTATTAGATATAATTAGATATTATTTGATATTATGAGATATTATAGATATTGTTAGATATCTCATATTTATGTAATGGGCTTAGTCCATATGTTTCTTTTTCCTATATAAACATAACCCTATGTGTTCAATATACACAAGGGATTTACCC
>Ga0123341_1007377_pt1 | contig 10010 bp, 11 predicted proteins | sample Turbeapinknodule_FD_89959 | JGI IMG/M metagenome (GOLD analysis project Ga0123341, IMG submission 89959) | Root nodule microbial communities of legume samples collected from Mexico - Turtle bean Mexico pink nodule | ecosystem: Host-associated > Plants > Roots > Nodule | place: Mexico: Nepantla...
AATTAGGAACTAAATATATGGATTTTAAGCCATGTCATTACAAACATAGATATATTTTTATTATTTGGAAATCTCTTAATCATTACTACTCAAAAAAACAATATTTTTTAATTGTATTATAAAATTTCAAATGGCCATATATGTTATATGTTTTTTATGTGTACTAATGTTAATAACATTTTTTCCATTTATATCAGAAAATTTAATAATAATAATAATAATATTATACAGTTTAAAATACCTTTCTTCATTAATATATTTTAAAAACGTGTAAATAAATTACATACGCATTGATATTTATATTAATGTTAAACACCTTTTCTATTTATTTCACAACATTTTTATTGAAAATTTAACAACTATATTAAATAATGTAAAGACAGGTAAAGAAAGTAAAACAATGATAAGAAAATGAACAATTTATATAAAAAGAAGGTGTAAGAAAATATTTAACAAACTGTTCAAACAAATTTGAATAATAATAAATTAGATTTTGAATTTGAATTTAAATAAAAACTACTTCATTTGGTAAAATTATATTAAACTTATTGAGATTATCAATTTTAATCAAACATATAATTTATTATTGATTTAATTCAGGTTAATATTTATTGTGAAAAAAGAAAAAGAGTTTGAGGTTAATATATAAATATAGAAGTATAGTAAAAAAATGTATAATAAAAGGTAAACCGAATTTACAATAGCAGAGACGAAGCATCTTCCAATCCAAACCCTGAAATGGACGACAGAGACAAATCCGAAAAGAGAAGCAGAGATCGTCACTCCGAACGCCACCGCGACTCCGATGACCACCGCCATCGCGACTCCGACGACCACCGCCATCATCGATCAGAGAGGCATCACAAGCGCGACCCCAAATCCAGGGACAGAGACAGGGATAGGGCTTATGACAGAGAAGGAAGCAAGGAGAGAGATAGGGACAGGGATAGGGTTCACGAGAGAGAGAGTAGGTCGAAGGTGAAGCGCGATGAGGAGAGGGAAGAGTCATTGGAGCCGCGACACTCCTCGCATTCTCACAAGCGCAAAGAGAGGGAGCTCAGCGAGGAGAGGGACTTCGAGGATAAGAAAATTAGGGTTTCTGTGGAGAAGAGGGAACGAAGGAAGTTTGGGGATAAAGTTAAAAAGGAAGAACAAGAACAAAAGGTAAACGGTGATGATAAAATGGAAGGCATACCTGAGGCCAGTGTCAAGGATGAAGTCACCAATGGCTCCCATGCCTCTGCTTCTTTCGAAGACACTGCATCTATAGTGAGTTTCTTTCCTTACTTTAATGTTATGGTTTAATGTTCAGATATTTCACTGCATTTGTTTTTAGTTTTCTTGGCTGTAGTTGAATTGTAATGTGCTTGATTTCGTAGTGTTCCTAATAAATTGCAGGGTTGTCTGATTTCAGTTACTGCTTAATGAACTAGAATGGGATTGCTAGGATATATGTAATTTGATTGTTTGTTTCTTTACCTATAGGTCGGTTTGCGCTGTGTGATGTTTTATATAATGTTATTTTGTAAGCTTTTTTTGTTTTTGTTCTGTGTTTTCTGATTCCTTATTGCTCCTGTTTGTATAATTGGAGAGGAACATACATTCACTGGCGTTTTATCCTTGCTCTCTCAGGGTGCATTGGGATCACCTGCTGTGACATCCTTGGCTGTGCCTGAGACATCTTTGACCCATTCTTCTTCTTTTCCTATCAAGGTATCTTCGAATTTTACCACAAATGAAAATAAGGGTGTTAGTATTACCAGGTCTCATGAGGTTACTGGAAAATCTAGTACAGATGGGCCGTCTTCGACTGCTGGAAAACCGGGAAGCTTCTCTATTGATGCACTAGCCAAGGCTAAGAAAGCCTTGCAAATGCAGAAAGAGTTGGCGGAAAAACTGAAGAAAATTCCTCAGGTATGTTGACGTTGCACTTTCTAATTTTTATCTATTCATAAGTATTTGGTGTCAGCTGGATATTTCTCATTAATAGCTGTCGGAGCCTGACAATGCTGATACATTTTGTTGTTGCTATGCTTGTTCCTCTGAATGCATTCATTGCCATGCTTTTGGTTGTGCAGTTGAATAAGAGTTCTACCCAAGATTTGCAAGGAAGCTCAAAGTTGGGTTCAAAGGATGAATCTACAGTGCCCTCTTCGATGGCTGGATTTGCATCAATTTTCCCTTCAACTGCGTCTACTTTTGCAAATCCTCTAGCCAGTGGCACTAGCCCTACTGGTATTGCAAATCTACCCAACATTGAAGCTGTCAGGCGTGCTCAAGAGCTTGCTGCCAGGCTGGGATTTCATCCAGATCCACAATTTGCTCCTTTAATAAATACGTTTCCTGGTCACATGGTAACAGATGTTGCTATTCCACAGAAACCCACCAAGGCTCCTGTTCTTCGTCTTGATGCTCAGGGACGTGAAATAGATGAACATGGAAATGTTGTTAATGTGACTAAGCCCAGCAACCTTAGCACATTAAAGGTCTGGTGTCCTCTCAGTTGTTTCTTCCTATGCATTTTTTCTCTTTTTCTGGGATTTCTGTCTTAACTGTAGAATCTGTGTCTGAATATTTCAGGTCAACATTAATAAACAGAAGAAAGACGCATTTGAAATACTAAAACCTGTATTGGATATCGATCCTGAATCTGATCCTCATTTTGATGAAAGGATGGGTATTAATAAAACAAAGCTCCTGCGACCAAAGAGGATGAATTTCCAGTTTGTGGAGGAAGGAAAATGGTCAAAAGATGCTGAATCAATAAAATTGAAGGTACTTGAACAGAAAATGAGTAGAAAGAAAGCCTTTATTTTATTGATTGCATGTTAAACTGCGTCACAGGATTATTAGAGACTTATGCTCTCCTCAAGAATGATCAATTATGATGCCACCATTCCTAACTCAACTGCTTCTTTTATAATACGCACCTAATTAATGACTAACTAACTGTAGTCAGTTATTAGTTTTTTCTTTTTGTTACAATTTTGCAAGGCCTCATCCCATGATCCTCCTATGTCTGCTTCTGTAGACATAGGCTCCCCTAGTAGGTGGTCTCAGCTCTGTGTAATCTTTATCTGTCTTTTTTCGTATAATCTTTTGAACTGGCTTATATGTACTTATGACAGCTTTGTCATTATTATTTGGCTCATGCAGAGTAAATTTGGTGAAGCTCAAGCAAAAGAGCACAGGGCCAAACAAGCACAGTTGGCAAAGGCAAAGGCTGCTCCTGATATAAATCCAAACTTAATAGAAATAACTGAGAGAGTTATAATTAAGGAAAAACCCAAGGACCAAATTCCAGAAATTGAATGGTGGTAAGTTTATGCCAGCCTGAACTATGGCTTTCTATATATGTTCATAAAAGGGTCATGATTCTTTAAGGGTGTTATTTGAATGCTCCAAATTTTAGCAATTTGGATTCAGGAAGTATATTGTATTTGGCTGGTTTAAGACTTCAAATAGTTATGACTTTGCGTTCTTTTATTTCTGTTTGTAATGATAACTATAATCATGTTAGAATTAAATACAATGTGACAAACTGGAATAAACCAGTTGTGTAGTTTGAAAACAGACTGGTTGAATAGTTGGTAAATTGAATCTGACAATTAACATTTGGCTCTGGGAACCTATTTGTGAGTCTAGTATTGCCTCATTATGTTGTGTTCATTAACTATTTGAATTTAACAGGGACGTGCCTCTTCTGCATGCTGGAAATTATGGTGATATTGATAATGGAATCATAGGTGAAGATAAACTGAAAATGGAAAAGTTAACTTTTTATGTGGAGCATCCTCGACCAATTGAACCGCCTGCTGAGCCTGCGCCTCCACCACCTCAACCACTCAAGCTAACTAAGCATGAACAGAAGAAACTGCGGACACAAAGACGTATAGCTAAGGAGAAAGATCGACAGGAGATGATAAGACAGGGTGTCATAGAACCACCAAAACCAAAGGTCAAGATTAGCAATTTAATGAAAGTACTTGGCACTGAAGCAACTCAGGATCCTACCCGGCTTGAGAAGGAAGTCCGTAGTGCAGCTGCTGAGCGTGAACAGGCTCACATAGATAGAAACATTGCACGCAAGCTTACTCCTGCAGAGCTGCGGGAGAAAAAGGAAAGGAAGCTGTTTGATGACCCAAATACACTGGAGACGCTTGTTTCCCTTTACAAGATAAATGATCTCTCACATCCCAAGTCCCGCTTTAGAGTTGATGTTAATGCTCAAGAGAACCGTTTGACAGGATGTGCTGTGATCTGCGATGGTATTAGTGTTGTTGTGGTTGAAGGTGGAAGCAAGTCGATTAAGAGGTATGGGAAACTTATGCTTAGGCGTATTAATTGGAGTGATGTTTCAAAAGAGAAAGAAGAAAATGAAGATTCAGATGATGATAAGACTGTGAATAAGTGTGTTCTGGTGTGGCAAGGAAGTGTTGCGAAACACAGCTTCAATAGGTTCAGTGTTCATGATTGCATCACTGAAGCAGCTGGCCGTAAAGTTTTTGTGGATGCCGGTGTTCCTCATTATTGGGACCTAGCTGTGAATTACGTAGAAGATGAAGCTGTTTGACATGTCTTACAATGCTTTTGTTCTTCATTATTGGCCTTCGTGACTAAAGTCTTCTGGTGAGTGATCTGTTCTATAATTTGCATCTAGCAGTGTTTTAAACAAAATAATACACACTATAGCTGCTGGTGCTCCTATGTTTTTCCTTTGGCCAATGAAGTCTATAAATCATTTTGAATTTGCTATATAGATGAATTAGTGGTGTAAGCCTTTTCCTTTTGCTATATAGATCAATTTTGAATGCTTATAAAACTTATTCACTTAGAGATTTTAAAAACCATATAGAAAGGTAAAAATAGTGAAATGCTTATAAAACAACACAATGACTACCTTCTCTACAATTTCAACACCATTACCAAAATCATCTCTACCAACTTCCACCTTCATTTTCGTAGTTCGAGTTCAGCCTTTGATATCAAAATTCTAAAAACTGAAATCACATATTTGAAACTAAACAAAACCAGTTTTAGCTTTAATACATTTTGAAGCTTAAAACTAACGACTTCTAAGATACTGCACGTAATTTATTTATTTTTTATTTTCAAAATGCAAATGAAAGAGCAAAGTTGGTTTGAAAATGGAATCAATTATATTTGTTTTATATTTAACTTGTTTACATGATTTAACAATCAGCATTAAATATTGAACACATAATATTAGATAAATAAAGTTATTACAATAGATAATAACAATTGAGTGTGAAGAAGGGTGAGCCCATAATATTTGATAGAAAAAAAAGTTATAATAAAATGGATAACAGTTGAATGTGAGAAAAAGATTAAGATTACAATTTTGTGATAGTGATATTGTAAAAGCAGTTATTAAAGTTACACATGTAACTTTCTCTTAGAAAAAGGAGTCTGGGTCCATTTAGCTTGCCCAACAGTTTTACTATTTGCCAGTCGTCTTTAATATCTGCACCGTATTTTTAATAAAAGCCTGGGCCCATTCAGATGGCCCATCACTTTCACGATTCGCATCTCGCTTTTTAGATATGCACAACAGCGTTTCTACTATTTGCCACTCGCGCTTTCCATACATAAACCCCACCAGGCTCTTAAGGCTGGGCCTATTCGCGTGTCCAATATTTCTACTATTTGCCACTCGCGCTTTCCATATATACACCCATCCAGGCTTTTAAGGCTGGACTTATGCGCCGGGCCAACATTTCTGCTATTTGTCACTCGCGGTTTCCGTACAAACACGCCACAAGTTTTTTTAAATCGGGGTCCGTACGCTGGCCCAGCATTTCTGCTATTTGTTACTTGCGTTCTCCATGCATACATCCCATCATCATTTTTACCATTTACCACTACGCTTTTAATAACTGCACCCCTATTATTTTCAAAAGCCCAGGTCCCATGCAGCTGGCCCAACGTTTTGCTATTCCCCACTTATATCAAACGAATATATCTAGTAAAAAATATAAGAAGCGAAGGCCTAAGAAAACTTTATAAATCATTATAGATTATATCTTCTCTTTAATCTTGAGGAGTAATATTTTTTATCTGTTTTCTCTCTCTTTTTCTCACAATAAGGTTGAAGAAATTACCCTATACTGCGATAACAGGATCTGCATTGATATGGTGTTTTAAAAACAATTTCTTCTAATATTGACAAGTGTTTCTTATACATGAATATATTCTTACAAAACCTTTCATAAATTATACTGAAAACAGTTATTTGCATGTGACATTCTTTAGTGATTGTATATATTGATAATATAGTTGTGAGTATAATTGTTTAACTTGTGAATGTATTGTTACTTTTCTGTAAAGAAAGTGTTCATAGTTTCAGAAACCCTATCCCCATAGGATTTGAAGTTATTAATCTTTTCCTTATTTCTTACAATGTACATCTTTTCTCCAAAGTTTCATTAGCACAGAAGCTTTCTCTGGTTGGAATCCAAGCACAAAGGCAAATTGACAGCCATAAACTATAGGTTTTTCTCTTATATTTGGATCGATCCACCCTTATAGGTTGAGTGCAGATGCATTGTCTTGCAATGAAATCTGCAAGAATTTGATCAAGTCAAACTTGTTTAGCACATAATACAGCTAATTAACAACTTGGTTTCGTAATCTCAATCATTTGCAGCTTTGCAGGTCGACTCCATATTGCTTCAGTCAAAAGATTCTTTCTTAGATATGATTTGATATATACACAATTGACCCGAAGGATATGCATAACATGTTGCAAAACTTCTATATAAGAGTAACATTTCATGGCCATGAGAATCACCCACCATTCATCTTCAAACCTCTCTGCATAATTCTACTACTTTTGCAAACTCTTGGCTTCTGACAATGGCTACTACAAGTTCTCTCTCTGTGTTTGGCTTCAAACTAAAACTTTGTTTGGCTTTGCTTGCATGTGTTATTGGGGCTACTTCAGCTGAGTTAAACACTACTCAGTTGAACACTACATTTTATGATAAAACTTGTCCTGGTGCCCTTGACGTCATAAAGAAAGCAGTGAAAGAAGCTGTGAAAAATGAGTCTCGCATGGGGGCATCCTTGCTCCGACTCCATTTCCATGACTGCTTCGTTCAAGCAAGTCTCGTTTCACTCCCACCATCTTATATATCATGTTTGAATACATTCAAAATAATGCATTAATTGCTGCAGACATGAGATAGAATTAATACTATTCTGCATGTCAATGTTGTGTGTTGCATGTTATGTTATATTATGTTATTGAAATTGATTTTAAGCATAACTCAACATCATAAAACTGACTTATATGATGAGATTCACACTCATTTATATCCTATCAAATGTCTTTATTTCTGGTTTATGTGAGATTTTTAACACATGTATGTCTTCAATCAAAGCCTGTTGTGCATATTAGAAGTGGACTTTAAATCTAACTTAATCTCATAAAACCGGTTTAGAATGTGAAATTTGCATCTATTTATATACTATGAAATGTCTTTATATCTAGTCAATGTGAAATCTCCAACACAACACATGTCTTTATCCAGGATATTAGATATTAGTAGTGATATATTGAGGAAAAAAGTGTTAGGTGACATGCAAGTGAATGATGATAGATGTTAATTAGATGCAAAGTGAGCATGGATCTGTTTTGACACACAGGGATGTGATGCATCAGTATTGTTAGACGACACGGATAATTTCACAGGGGAGAAGAATTCATTTCCAAATGCTAACTCCCTTAGGGGTTTTGAGGTGATAGATAACATAAAATCAAAGCTGGAGAAGATGTGCAAAGGCACTGTCTCTTGTGCTGACATCTTAGCCGTTGCTGCCAGAGACAGTGTTTTTGAAGTAAGTACTTTATCTTATTCAATTAAGATTCATATACCCATTAGTGTGTGTATAATTAAATAACATGCATTAATTAAAAGAACGTAATTTGTAAGATAAGTTTATGTAAAATCTCAGCTTGGTGGACCAAAATGGGAGGTGCCATTAGGCAGAAGAGATTCAACCACAGCAAGTTTAGCTGAATCTAATTCAGACTTACCAGCTCCCACTTTTGATCTTGATGACCTCATCCGTGCTTTCGAAGAGAAAAATTTCACTGTCAAAGAACTAGTTACCTTATCAGGTAATACCCTTTAAACCCAATACATTATTAAATATATGAAAAATGTTATTTTGACAAATAAAAATCGGCTTATATATTTATGAATGGTCTGATAAGATCAAGAAACTCTCGTTAGAATAAGTTTTAAATCTTTAATACCATATTGAGAAGTGGACTTTAAGTTTAATTCAATCTCATAAAACCAATTTATAAGGGGATGTTTCCACCCACTTATATACTATTAAATGTCTTAATCTTTAATTGATGTGAGAACTCGAACATAATTTGATATATCGTTGTTAACATATCATCGCTCTATACAAAAGATATACAAAATTAGCTTGTTAAAAATGAGTTTATGAAAATTGAAATGCATTTACAACTCTGTTACCGCTATGATTTGACCAATACAATTTTAAAATTGTTTCATTTCAACCAAATTTTGTCTTTCTTTTCAATTATAATCTATTGAGAAGTGACATTTAAGCCTAACTGAATCTCATAAAATCGATCTATATATATTTATGGATGCTCTGATAAGACCAACAAATTGTCGTTAAGATAGACTTTAAAAAGCTCTAATAACATATTGAGAAGTAGATTTAAGTTTAACAGAACCTGATACTAGCTTATAAAGTAAGGTTTAGATCCACTTATATACTATGTTCATCTTTAGTCGATATAGGAACTCGAACAACATGATCTGATATATCATTGTCAACTTATCATCACTCTACACGTACACAAAAGATATACAAAATTAGCTTGTTAAGATTATTGATAAAGTATTGAATCTTAATGAATTTATATGTTGATGGTTCAGGTGGTCACTCAATAGGACTAGTGAGGTGCCGTTTCTTCAGAACCAGGATTTATAACGACAGCGACATTAACCAGAAATTTGCAAAAGAAAGACAAGTAGAGTGTCCCTTCGAAGGTGGTGACAACAATTTCAGTGCTTTCGATTCAGCCACTCCATTCAAACTCGACAATTCCTTTTACAAGAACTTGTTGCAGCAGAAGGGTCTGGTTCACTCTGATCAACAACTCTTCACCAACAACAGCACTGATAAAACCACAAAGAATCAAGTAATCAGCTACAGCAGAGACATGGGGCAATTCAAGAAGGACTTCGCAGATGCAATGTTGAAGATGAGCATCATCACCCCACTTACCGGCTCAGCCGGTCAGATCAGGCAAAACTGCAGGCTCGTCAATCCTCCTTCAACCTGATCAACTTCAGCTTCAACTTCATCATTATATATATTCAATGCAAAATTTAATTAAGCTACTTCATTTCATTCACCTTTTCTTCAAATAAACCCTTCCGCTGTAATCTAATGCAATTTGTTAACTAAAACTATGACTCCTATTCAACTACTTCCACTTATTAATTTGTTAACTCTCACTACAATAAAAATTTTGTGAAATAGAAACCACATCAAAATAATTAGTTATGATGGGAGAGATTAGAGTCTTTCATTATATATAAGTGGGTGCAAACCTCACTTCATTGAGCCGGTTTTATGGAGTTGAGTTAGACTTAAAGTCCACTACGTAACATGGTATCAGAGTCATTCCTATCCTAGCGAGTATTTGTTGGGTTTATCAGGCCACCACCCATAATATGTTATCCCGAGCTTCTATCTATCACTCTCAGCGTGAGGGAGTGTGATGGAGATCCCACATCGACTAGAGATGAGGACAATTCATTGTAAATAAGTGGGTGCAAACCTCAAATTTATGAGCCGGTTTTATGGAATTGAGTTAGGTTTAAAGTCCACTTCTTAACAAGTTACTTTATTTATTAAATTAAAAATTATTTTATAAATTAAAAAAATTAAAAAAATTATTTATATTTAAAATAATTTTTATTATTAATAAAAAA
>Ga0123341_1007378_pt1 | contig 10009 bp, 17 predicted proteins | sample Turbeapinknodule_FD_89959 | JGI IMG/M metagenome (GOLD analysis project Ga0123341, IMG submission 89959) | Root nodule microbial communities of legume samples collected from Mexico - Turtle bean Mexico pink nodule | ecosystem: Host-associated > Plants > Roots > Nodule | place: Mexico: Nepantla...
GTAAAAAACATATTTGTTCACACTTTTTTTCCTATTTATTATTTTGTCTTCTTGAATAAATAGAGGAATTTTTCTATGCTTAAAGATCCCTCAAATATAAAATTTCACTGTGTGTCGGTTTGTCCTATTATTTTTGTTCTCTGAGCATTATATATAATAATAAAAAAGTTATTATGTTCTTTAAATCATTTTTTAAATTATTTGTGGGTCTGGTGGGTGTTTTGTTGTTATGTAGTAGGTTCATCTTAATAGCAATCATCGGCTAATGCCAATTGTTTCTGAAATTTTGTAAAAGAATTGAGACACTCCTAAAATATTTCATTTGAATTCAATTAATTCATTGTTAATAAAAAAAAGTATTGAGAGATCCTCACCACCTATAGGCTTAGACTTCTTAAACATTCCTTCCAGACAGTTAACAAACAATTACAACACAAAACAATTACAAAACCCAAAAAAACAACACCACATCAGTAAATCCATAACAAAAATTACAAACCTAACACCCTTTTGGAGACTTCTAACTATTATCAGCAACTCCCTGCTTGCCAGTACTGCATTGGAAGATCGGCTACTACATGTTACATCTAATGCATAAACACAAAACCAGAAAACGCATATCACACTAGAATTACAGATTCAACGCATACCCTGCCTCTCCTAAAAAACTGTTTCATTATACAATGCTATGTGTGCACGACTAAAGATGCATCTTGTAACTCAACCCCACTATAATAACGTGTTGACCTATGAGCTTTTCATGATAGGTTCCTTAAACACCAATTGTTCTTACAACCTCAACTATTGCACACTCAAAACATCATCTCAACCAGATTAGTGATTTTTGCACCCTCCCTGCACCTACACACACAAGTTGTTCTGCATTTGTGTAGTCTTAGAGCCATTATCACCTAGATTCAGATCTTGTGGTTGACTTCATGACCCTCCTAACTGCATAACCTCGGATCCATGTTTCTTACCATTCACAATGCATCCCCTAAAACTTGACTTCTCTCCCATAAGGTTTTGCGCTAACATATGTAGAGCAGCTTCCTTTCTTGTTCTTCTTAAAAAACTCACTTACCAAGGCTTCATCACCAAGCAAAGCTCTCATTTGCTCTACCCGTACCCATTATAGATAAATCTTAATGCATTGGACAGGGTTCAAGTGTTAGTCCGAGAAGGAATAATTGAAAGAGCGTAACTTGTATTTCATCCATAACTAGGATTTAAGTTGTGACATATGAAAGATTTTTTCCGCATATACACCACACGGCATTTGCCCACATACCTTTTCATACCAGATCCTGTTTGTAAGTAACTTGTGCCAAAAAGAAGTTCTCAAAGTGACACTTCACGTCCTTATGTTGGAAAAACAATATACCAATCCATCTAAAGCAGAGAGACCACACACGTGCAATGTTATCCGAAGCTTGGCACATCACACAAGACGGAAAACTGACTATCACCCCTCTCCTAATTAAGTTGATTCTTGTTAGGATTCTATCCAGAAGGACCCTCCAAGCAGTTGTCAAGACGTTGGGGAAGGCCTTAACCTACCATAGTTTCTTAAAAATACCATTATGAGAACCTGTGACATGATTAACTAAGCATTAATAAGCAGATTTCACATAGAACACCCTTGAAACGTCACCTCCCCATACTTGAAGGTCCTTAACCTCCCTATTCAAATTGACCTAGGAGATAAACCTTAGCATTTCTTCTTCTTGTATAATTACACATATGAACCTGACCCTTTTCCATCTTAACCTTCAATGCCATACAGAGTCTTCCCACACACCTACCTCTCCCATCGTTTGCCCCTGATCCAGAGATAAAGAATACATCCTAGTACAGGATGATGAGATTATTTCTGCCAACTCATGCATCCTCCCAGAATCTAGCCTTGTTCCCAACTTCCATTTTCCATCCTATTGCTTCTTGAAACCATCCTACTTTTTCTCCTTCACCACAACTTTTAGATAAATCTCTCCACCACCACGATTAAAATTTCATATGGATCTGACTTCGAGCTAATACCATTCCATATTTTGATAAATATATTTCTTTCCACTTCTTATTTTCTTCACTAAAAAATTGCCACTTACATTTAGCCAGAAGGGCCCCATTGAACTTTTTGATATCTTTAATTCCCAGCCCACCCTTATCCAGAGGTTTGCATAGGTTCTCCTAGCTCACCCAAGATATAGACCTATTAGCCATTCCCCAACCTCAGACAAATCTCCTTTGGATACTAATCATTCTATTACACACTGATTCTGGAGCTTTAAAAAAGGATAAATAGAAGAGAGGTAAGAACGTGAAAACCGATTTGACTAAGCAAATTCTTCCCGCCAACAACAAGAATCTCCCCTACCAAGCACTAAGTCTAGCGCTTATTTTATTTAACATTGGCTTCCAAAACTTTTTCTTCCTAAGGTTACCACCTACTTCTGACTCCAGATATTTAAAAGGTATCCTCATTAGAGTACAATTTAGAGATTTTGCATAAAAGTCAAAAGTTCCTTTCAACATTAATACCTACCAACTTTGATTTATGGAAATTGATTTTCAACCCAGAAGCAAGCTCATAACTCCTGAGTATAACTTTCACAGTGAAAACATTGGTGAAGGAGTCTTCGCACATAACGAGGGTATCATCAACAAAGTGTAACACACAAGACTCAACCTCATTCCTACCTACCTTTACACCTTTAAGCAAATTGACCTTGATTGCATGTCTTACTAGCCCAGCCAAGCCTTCAGCTAAGAGGTCTCCCTGTCCCACCTAACCGAATCATACGCCTTTTCATAGTCCACCTTCAAACACATGTCAGTTCTCCCATTCCACTTGAGCTTCTCTACTCTCTAACACCCCTCTTACCTTCAAGAATGTCGATTGACTTTCGTCAATAACTGTAGGAAGAACATTCTTAATGCGAAAGGATGACACCTTCGAGATGATTTTATATAGGACACCCACTAGGGAGATTGGTCTATATTGGTCAAGCTTTGTGGGGTCCCTCACTTTAGAAACTAAGGCTATAAAGGATGCTTTACAAGCCATCAGGATATGGCCTGTAACTTGAAAATGGTGCATAGTTACTACAACATCATGTTTAAGAACATCCCAGTTATTCTTGATGAAGTTAAAATTAAAATCATCTGGTTCGGAGCTTTTTGAACTCTCACATAGCCAGACGACTTCCTTTACTTCTTCCTCTGTGAAGTAGGAGATCAGACTTAAGCTAATCTCCAAGAGCATGTTCTTAAACTCTACATATCCAAGTCTGACCCCAAAATCATGTGTAGCCATAAATCTATGTTCGAACAATTTTTTCGCTTTCCTTCAGACAACTTTAGGTTCCTCACATAATTAACTTCCAACTTCAACACCTTTGACCTCATTCCTAAGTCTTCTCCATCTAATTACTGAGTGATAAAATTTTGAGTTGGAATCCCCATGCTTAAATTAGTTCTAGCTTTTTGCCTGAACAGAGATTCAAGCTTTTTATTAAGCACTCTTAATTGACTTATAAGGTCCATCCTTTTCAACCTTGCATTACCCTTGAGGTCGCAATTATCATCTTGTGTATCTAGTTTCTCAATTTCCTTCAAGATTCTCTTATTGTTTGTGTCCAAACACCCAAATACATCACGGTTCCAAACTTTGAGGTCAAATTTAAAAAATTTCAACTTTTCTTTGAATATGATCATACTATTTCCCTACACATAGTAGGAATTCTATTTATCACTCACCATCTCCTTGAAACTAGGCTCCAACTTCCATGCATCAATGGTCCTAAAAGGCATTGGATCCCAATCTTTGACCATAGATTTTACCACTATAGCACAGTAATCTGACACCTCTCTTAGTTGTACATATTGTTTGCACATTGGCCAGTTTTGGAGCCAGTCGTCGGAAACAAACATTCTATCTAATCTGCTTTTTCTTGATCCATTTTCTTTGTATCAAGTGTACTTCTTACCAACAATTGGCAAGTCCAACAGAAAGTTCCTTTCAATAAAGTTGTTAAAACCTCTAATCTTACTTTGGTTACCCCTTTCTCTAGCATCGTTCCTTTCATTTACACATCTAACACCATTAAAATCACCACAAAAACACCAAGCCAAATTCTAATATGCACTTTTGATGTTCGTTAGTTCCTCCCATAAAACAACATTGTCATTCAGATTGCGGGCTGCATACACATTGACCACCATCACATTTCATTTTAGATTTGAGATTTTGCCCAAAAATTGCGATAAAACCCCTTCCCACAACATGAATGTCACAATAGAACGTTTCTTTATGCCACATAATTAATGTACTTCTAACACCATTTATACCTTCATTATGTATCCATCCCACATTACTATCCCCCATAGTGAAAAGCATCTGACATCCGAAAGAAGAACTATTTTTGTTTCTTGTAGGCATAAGAATTTCGCTCCCTCATTAGCTATAATATTTTTAAGATATCTAGCTTTAGTGCCCCCCCTAAACCTCTAATGTTTAGATTTACAATTATCATAACCCTTTTTGTTTCCCTCCTCGTACCTTTTCATAACTTATAGATCCCTTGCTTCCATACATTCTAATTTCTTAACTAGGGCTTCCTCATCCCAACAACAAGAAATCCCTAATTGTTTACCTGACTCCAACAATTTGATTGGTTCATCTATATTCTCAGCATTCCATATTATATTGTTACATTTAACAATATCATCGTTAAATAAAACATTAGAGTTAGTATTAACCCTTGAGGAAGAGCAATTCCCTACATGTAGGTTCCCCACTACCGCGGTTGCACACTTGATTCTCCCAACTCCCATAGACCATGTTGCCTCTGGACCCTTGGAGGAGTGTTAAAATTGTCTCTCACAAGAACTCTTTCATCCCCTAACAGCAGAGAGCGCATCGCCAGACCTTCGAAATTCGTACCTCTTTCTTCACTACATGCATGGTTTATGAGATTGGTTTGGGGACCATCCTCTATAGTCGAAACACGCACATGGTTGTGGCTAACACCAAGATTAGTAGGTGTTGATTGCACCCCTTCTTCGACGAACAGAGTGTTGCCCCTCTCTCTACCCCTTTCTCATCCTCATTCGGATAGCTAGCTTGGATTCCACTTGCGATATCACCATTTTCCCCCTCACATGCGAGTTTTGGGCCTTTCAACACGTCCTTGAAGCCTCCCTCAGTGAGATGGGCAACATCACTCCTCAATTGAGTCGCGTTCTCAATAGGCTTAGCTAAGGTGTGATTAGAAGCCTCCACGACTACAAGGAGGTTCGCCAGGGCTATTTGGACAAGAAGGCTTGAGCATGCAGAGTTGACCTTATAAAACGCAAAAAAAGTTGTATCCACATCATAATCCTTCTACCTAAACTTAACGTCATTTGTGAAAGAAAACCACATTTCTCCTGCCTAGCTTTATCAGACACAAAAGGCTCCACAAAGTGCACTAAGTTTGTCGCTTGCATATGTCATTCCTTCCCACCCCAGAGGCTCCTCCGACCGCCATATCACCTTTATGCCTTGCCTATCATTGTTGTCACAACTCTTCAGAGAGAACTCGGTGTCCTCAACAAAGGATTCGATGATGAGATGTTATCAAATGAGACATAGTGGTTATAGGTGCACTTGCATTTACCTCTAGATTGGATTGAAGACTCCTCTTCAATACAAATATTATAGACTTGGCCATTGATCCGCATACCCTTTGATAACCTGGAATTGCAAGACTTGAGAAGGAAAACTTGGAGTATTTCGAACTCAAGGTTTTCTCGTGATTTCGTTGCCTTGTCAATGCACACCAGGGAAGTCACTTCTCTAACCAGTTTTGGGAAGCAATCCTTATTTCATAAAGAGATGAGGAGACCATAGCATCTAACCTAGACAATTTTATGGCCTACTACGTAGGAATCTGACTAGGGATCAATGACCTCAAAATACTTTCAAACCACTTTGTTGAGCTTGATCAGGTCTTCCATCCATTCACCTTCTTTTGGTATTAAGAGAACCAAGTTATCTCTCATATACCTCACTTTTATCATATTCACTCCCCCTTAACGAATTCTTCACACAACTGATTGTAGTTCAAATCTGCTGACATATGGCCAACCACACTATTTACCATCCATGGAAGAACTTGTTGTTGGGTTTCAACAATGAGGCCTTTCCATTTTTCTTGTGAAGGTCTTTTTACTGCATCTGCAAAGGATTGCTTCCCTTTGTTTACTCTCCATTCCTCCTTCTCCTTCTCTTTCTTTCCCCTCCGTACCTCCTTGTTATTCTTCTTCATAGGTTCATGATGGTATTTTTTTTTATACCTCTCTGGACGGACGAACTGGTTGTTCAATCTCTTCTTTTCTGTATCTTGAGATATTGACATAGTATTATCAATGTGGATTTGATCAAACTCCTTCTCCAGCCTACTCACATTTGCCACCTCAAAGAACCTCATGAACCCTAGTCTTCTCCCCTACTTGTTAAGTCTACGGTAAATGAACACTTCTTTCAACCTTATCCATCTCTGAAAATTTTTTATTATGTCATATTTCCCAAACTACCCAAAAAATTTAAGAAGAAAAAAATTATGTAGTTACATGATGATTGTTGTGGCTTACGAACCTTACCATGGACATAATTTGCCATCTACTTTGAAGAAAAACTGAGGAGCACTCTCGATACTGTTTGGACGATCTTGTCTTTGCACGAGGAGACGTTGTTGTTGGAGAGGCTGGAAGGGATCTACACGTTTGGGCAACCATTACCATTTATATTTGGTTTAGGGTATGTTTGATTTTTTGTACTTCTAATTTGTTAGATTTTATCTTTATTTCTTAACTTGCTAGATGAATATATGTCATTATGTACTTCATATAAGTTGTATGTTTTTAATTTTTACAAATTAGATTTCTAGTTATCAATGTGTTCGTGGCATATTAAATTTTTTTTCTTCTCAATTATAGATTTGCAATATTTAAAAGTTTAACTTTTACGAGCTTAAATAATTATATTGTTTCAATAATATAGGATTTTTCTTTCATATATTTTGGGTTCTCTTAAATGTTTTAATTATTTAATTTCAGTCCTTTGAAATTTATTTTTTACTTTGATCTCTACAATTTGCTGTTAAATTTATCGAACAAACCTAAGAGCACGAATCATAGTATGAAACAAAAATAATTAATATAATGGAAAATGAAAAAGGTATTAAAAAAATAAAACCAAAACACTACTCTAAAAAGTTTTGTTCAGTTCTTTGTCGATCTTCTTATTCATGAAATTGATACTTTTTTTCTTCCTATTTTTCTTCACTGTTATATTGTTTATTTTTTCACATTTCTTTAACTGGAAAAAGAGAGCAAGAACATCATATAGGCAGGGAAAACTCAAGCAAAAGAGAAGGAAGATACACCAACCTAAAACCTTTTTTTTTTATGACAACAAATTTTACAAACTCTTCTTCAGAAGTTTCATCATATAAATTTTGCTTCATGTTTTCCAGATTACAATGAAGAAAAAGAAAGTTTCCAGAACACAAAGTAGCCCTTGAAAGATAACAATAACAAATATGATCACGTGCTCTTCAAACGCAGGAACCACTTTGGGGAGTACATCCTGAACACTTTGTATGCTGAGATAGTGGAGACTAGAGCCATTAAGATGGACGCTACATAGCCACACAATAAGGCTCCTCCTATTTGGATGCAGAATCTGCTGAATTTGTCACATACCTTCATCCACTGTAAGGCTTCTGACCCGGTCACTGCCATCATCGATGCTGCAACTGATGCAGTGTTTGTACCAAGTGTAATGTACACAGCAATCTGTTCACAAATTTTAACACAAACTCATATTTGTCAAATGACTAAAGATTCAATTTCGCTCATATTTGTCATATTTGGTACATGGTTAGATTCTGAGGGTCACATGGTTACCCTGTAACATCTTAACTGTGCCTTGTAGCTAGGCTAGGACTTTTCCTTGAATAAACATGACAGCACCTCTAATTGGGAAACAGACAACCCTATCATCATCACCCAAATGAATCCCGAGAGTGTGCAATCTGTTTTCAACTTGAACTAGCTACCTAATTGGGGAAAAAATAGTACACTCAACTTCTGTTGTAGTGAACAATTTGAAGATTCCGAATCAGCTTTTGTTAACTTATTCCCTTCTACAGTTATATGTTGATCAAAGGATGCAAATACAAAACCCTTTCAATGAAAAAAACACATAGATAGCCAAGAAAAGAATAGTGAATTTACCTGATCCAAGAATAGAGAAATCCAAGCCATGCACATATATGAGCCTTTGAAGTTTCCTCTAGAGCAAGTTGAGTGTTTGCATAATTGAAGCAGGTTATAACCCGCAGCCGCAGATGTAACATAGACGGAGATCCTAAAGAGAGATAAAATTCATGGCTCTAATTTGGAGAATATTAAGCCACAGGAATGGGAGAATATACATAGAGGAAGAAGAGGGTCTTACTTGAGAGCGTGCAAGTCATTGTAGGTAGCCTTCTTCTGAATACCCAAGAGGACAACCTTGGTTTGAGTATCAAAAGCAACCAAGCATGCACTTAACACCAAAACCAGTATTGCTGAGAACCTTAGATAGACTTCCCCTCTCGCCATTCCCAACTTCATTTTGTGGATCAAATGAATCGATTGTGTCTTGTGTTTTAGCTTATTTATTGCATTGTAGCCTATGGCCGTACTATTACGTTTTTCAAAATGGTTGACCTCACAATTCTGGCTCACAACTATACACGAGTGTGGTCTGTATCAACCCGATCAACAGTTACCTAACTTTTATTATTATCCATCTTATCCAACTAGATTAGTTGGTGGATCGCTATCTTTTTGTGTACTTATTGTGACCCAAATAAGTGGTTTTTAAAACTACTGCAACGTTACACATGCAGTTGTATGGATGGTTTTAAGGTTTTCTGTGTGCCCATAGAGACCCAAAAGTTTGAAGTTTTTGTAACCAACAATGTAAAGTGGGCTGAATTAATTTTAACCATTTTTTTCTTCTTTTGGGGATAAATAGTTACCGGAAAATGATGTTTATTTTTTCATAAACTAGTTTTCAACATGCACACGTTTTATCATAAGCATATATATGGGACGAAACTATACAAAACTGGTATTTATTTCATTAAATTATATGCCCAAACTACCTCGCTAGCCTGGTTTGTTACCACGCAGTGATCCAACCAATTTTCACTGATTTCGTAAATATAGACATTTGTTGTCTCATTAAACTCTCTGTATTAATGTGGTGCGTGACGTGACGAATTTACGGAAAACGGAAAAGAAAGTGACCTAAGATTGCCACTTGGGTGTGGGACACGTGTAACTAATTAAAGTAGTTAGTTATAAATGGACTGAATCTGTTCTCACAACCACACCGAGGTCCATGCTTTTCTTATTTTCAATTTTATTCACAAATTTTACTTTTTCTTTCTTGAAACTTGTTTTTGAATTGGATTCATATTTTAACACTCCACTCAAACGTGTTCAAAATTTAACACGTTAAATAGGTTGCAGGATGATGAATTAACCAAAATCCACTCATCCCTTCAATTCAAAAGTACGATTAATGAAAAAGTGCAGTAAAAAATGCCACGTTCTTTGCTAATAAGGTCTGTAAATGGGTTTTTTAACCAATATAGAGCAGTTTTTATTTGAAATTACTAAAGTGGGTGTTCTTTTAAAAAATAAAGTTATGGATTTTGGTAAACCCTACGATTTCACGAAGAAGAAGTCATTCAATGAGCTTTATAATATTACAACAACTTCAATTTATTTTGGTTTTTCGAAAGCTGTCACTTGAAAGTATGATTTACTTTTATAGGTTTTTTAAGTGTTAGAGGAGAATTACACGAAAATCTAGAAGATTTATATGTAGGTTAAGCCTCCATGAAAAAATTTGACTCTATCGCTTTGTACAAAATATTATTTACGTATATTCAATAATATTTAATAC
>Ga0123341_1007380_pt1 | contig 10008 bp, 7 predicted proteins | sample Turbeapinknodule_FD_89959 | JGI IMG/M metagenome (GOLD analysis project Ga0123341, IMG submission 89959) | Root nodule microbial communities of legume samples collected from Mexico - Turtle bean Mexico pink nodule | ecosystem: Host-associated > Plants > Roots > Nodule | place: Mexico: Nepantla...
CAACCAATGTTTTTGCTACCAAATTTAGAAACTAAATAATTGGTAGTTAAAACCTTAGTTGCTAATTAGATACCAATTTAGAAACTATTTAACAATAATAAAAAATAATATAAACTAATTTAGAAACCAATTTCTTTTTAGTTTCTAAAATGGTCTCTATTTTAGTTTCTATTGTAACTAATTATTTTGGTATCTAAAAATTAGTTTCTATTTCATGATTTTCTTGTAGTGATAGAGGGTTAGTATATGTAAATCAATTTTTCTTAGTGGAATTAAACTATGATAAACTATTATAAATGGTTTATATATAGTGATTTGCGACGTTGAATTAACACAAATACTTTATTCATGTCTTTTGCAAAGATTAAGCTTATACTCAAACAGAGAAATAAAGCAAATTGAACCAGAGAAATGTGAGCAAATCTAAGTGGCTTCTAAACATCACCTAAGAAAGAAGTGGCAACATGCATGCTTAATGAAGAGGGCACATGATAAGGTTTCTTTTACTAAAAACTTAAAGAATACAACATTTAATAGCTAGGAATAAGAGTGATGAGATGGTGGAATATCACTATTTTTGTGGTGTGGCTAGGCACTAGGGGACTCATTATTACGCAACATATAGCACAGTATGTGTTTGTGATAATTTAAGTGTTAAACTACTTAGCTCCTGAGAACTCATATTGGCAGCATCAATCTTAATTTACACTGACACACCGCACTCGTGTCTGATGGGAGCAGAGAGATTCTAAATTCTCACTCCTCCACGCATTTTTTTTACAAATTAAGATTACATATCATCATGTCTCTCAACATCCATAAAACATTCATATAGTTACTACCAATGCAACAAATTAACCCTACTCATGGATCCCTTCATTTTTCAAATACACATATCCCAATGTCACAGTCTGATGAACTTGTATTCAAAAACGGGTTGAACTTGTTCCTTTCATTAGTATTCTGGAGTAGCAACAATGCCATGTCCGAGCCAGTGTGAGTTGCAAAGCTTGACATCCCTTCTATTTCATGTCTCTCTTCTTGACTCAACTGAGAAGCCACAAACTTGTCAAGTGCCCTCCAATCAGTCACTTTCTTTGTGTTGGATAATTCCTCTGGGGAACCATTTTCGTTGTTAATATTCTCTGATATTAGTAATGGCATGGAAGGACTTTCTAGCTGAGGAAGCTGCATCACTCCTTCTGCATGCATCAACCTCAAATTATTATCTGCTTCTATCTCTTGCTTGTACAAGAAACTTTTAGCTGAAATTTGATTCCTCTGAGGTTGCCTTAACATGAGGTCAATAGGGTTCACTGAAGAGTTGACACCACGTGCTTGTTCATCGTATATGTAGCTTCGATCCCATCCTTCAATACTCTTTGTTTGGCCGTTAGTTCTTTTCCTGAAGGCTCTGCACACAACCCATCCTTCTTCCTGCATACACTCGATTATGTGTTGGAAAGCTAAGATGAGACTTTTGTGGACTTCTTTCACTGTCTCTTCAAATGTATTATGTTTGACTTGACTAGGTCAACCAATGTTTTTAAAGGAAAAAAAAGTGAAAGTTCGTGTTTAACTTTTTATGAGTGTTTTTTTGCTGTTAGCTTTTGCAATTTTTCGGTCTGTTTGTAAGAAATAGTAGTCAAATAAGCAAATCAATAATTACATCCGATAGAAAAGCATTTAATAAAAAGATATTGTTGTGGCTTATTACATGTTATGTTTGATAACGAAATAAGACTCCTTTTGGTTCTTTTATTTGTTTACCTTTTCTGTCTTCCTAATTAAAAATTGATATGTACTAGCAAAAGGTTTGTAAATGGTGACATTTTCTTAATTATTAGCTTTATTTCTGGTTGATATCTATGTCAATTTTCAACCAGAATGACAAGAGAAAAGATGAAACAAAAACTGACAATTGATTTGAATCCACTACTATGACTTTAAAACAATTTCTTACTTTTTATAAGTAAATAACAATTTATTGAAAACAAATGACTACGATTTTTTGTTCAAAGTCATTCCCGGCCATAATGTGGCTGTGCTTCTGTTGGTGTAGAGACACTTTCCTTTGTTTCTCAAAATTTCTTTTACCATATAAAGGTAAAAAAGAAGAAGATGGGTTTTCACATATGACAAGAATTAAAAGAGTAGCAGAAAAGAAAAAGAAAAAAGTTGAATAAATAGGCTTTTGAAAGAACTGACTTTTGACTTGCTGTTGGTAAAAGTTCTGTAGCAAATAGGTAGAAAGCTTGTACGTGCCTTGAATATTCAGCTAGTGGTGTACGAAAGCAAACTTGTCATTAGGGTGTATATTAAATTATAAAACTGATTTAGGGGAACCAATCAAGTGCTTAATATGAGACTAAACTAACGTGAGAAACAACGTTTTGGGTTCCTTGGAAGTGATTAATTAACAGTGACTAAGCTAGGAATAGTAGTGGATCCCCAGCATAAAAAAAGTTTCCTTGTTTGCGAGTGTGAATAGGACAAGGTTAGGGTAGTGAAATGTGTGATAATTACGTATAATTGAGTAAATGAAGGGCCATCTAAAGCCACTCATCAAGTGTGAACTTATATAAGATCTCAAATTCAACTCCATAAACAAGAAGATAATGGTTTATATATAGTTGAGAAAGCAAGAATTTAGGAATGAATACGTAAAAGGGTATATGGTAGTGGTAATATATAAAGATATACTTGCCTGTGGAGGTCCATTCTCGAGAGTTTCAAGCCTATACTCGTGCATGATCCAATCACTTTTTTGTCCATTAGGGGCTCTTCCTTTGTAGAAAACGAGGGTCTTTCTCATGCCAATAAGTTTGGTCCTTTCGTACACTGATTTGTCTCTTCCTGTCGCCTTCCAGAACCCTGCCATGGTAGCTCTGTTCGTTCTTGTCCCAGTTGGATATTTTTTATCTTTATGACTAAAGAAATACCACTCATTCTGCTCCTCATACCCAATCCTGCATCTCTCTGCCAAAATCAAAAATAAATAAATAAATCTACCTACACAACACTTCTTCAACAAAACTTTCATCAATTTCACAGTTAAAACATACTTTGATTCACAAACAACTCAAGGTCTAAGTGGGTGTTTGGGAACAAGAAATAATCGTTTCTTTTTCCTTTTAAAGTTCATTAAGCTGAAACAAATGGAAGATTTTACTTCTTCTTAAATAAACTGAAGCAACTAAACGTTCAGTACATGTATATATATCATGCATTACCTTGTAGGATACTAATTAAGCAGTACTAGCATACGTATAATATATATATATATATAATACGTTTATGTATTTGTGCATATACATACCTTTGAGATCCCATGGTTCAATACGATATAGGTCTATTTCTTTGATAACGTCAAGATCAATGTTCTGAGAAGCAACTTTTTTCCTGAGATAATAACCCACAAGTTCTTCATCTGTTGGGTGGAACCGAAACCCCGGTGGGACACATGACTCCATCATATATATATCAATCACTGGAACTGCATCAAATTCACCACCACCACCACCATTAATACCTTCCACCCTTGACTTTCTCCATCATGTATAAATTATAAGCTTGAAGAAATGAATGTATGTGTGTATGAATGTGAATGTGGGAGAGAATAGAGAGTGAGAGAGAGAGGGTGAAAGGAGAGAAGCAAAGAGAAAACACTCCAGTAACCAAAAAGCTAAAAAGGCAAACCCCAAGAAAAGGAAATATATAATAGGAGTCCTCTTGGTGAAAAGGTGGCAAAGTGGCATCAGAGATAAGCATGATCTGATTTGGTGGAGAAATTGAAAAGGAAATAAAAATAAGCGCGTGTTATAAACAAAAACCCATAATTTGAGAAACAATGATTAATTTCTTCCCTGGGTGCACAGAGATCATGAGAGTTAGGTTTTGATGAAAACCATGAGGAGTTGGAGCTTAGACCTCTGTTAGAGAAGGGTGTGCGAGAAACGGACAGCTAGAGCCTTGTGCTAATCATGCTGTCTTGTGTTGCTGAATGGTGCGAATCATTCTCCAAGAACGGGGTTTCCCAATCCACGTTACCATTCATAATTATACATATTCTCAAATAATCACATCAAAACATTTTCACATAAACACTCTACTTTTTATTTGTTAAAAAACACTCATGTTTTTGCACTGCACTTGTACTTGGTGGTAAAAATATTATAAGAGTGAAAGTAAAGAAAGGGTAGATGAGATGACGTTTTCAGAAATTGGGCACGCGTTTGGTCGAAAGCTAAAAGCTCGAGGGACAAAAAGAGAGGCACCGTTTTATTGGATGAAGGCCTGCCACGAGCAAAGCGATAATAATAATAAAAAGAAAAGAGAAAAAGTTAAGGATAGAACACAACACAACACAACCACAGTAGCCATTCCCCAAAGTCTGTCTCATTGTGGAAGCTCACCCTCTGACTCTGCTGTCCCTTTGTCGAGAATTTTCACAGCACACATCAGTCTTCAACTACAACTTTTCGGGTACCCTACCCTTACCCTTTGCCCTACGTCCTTCCTTTTCTCGTTTTCATCAACATTTTTCATCAACACTCATTCACTATATTAATCAGTTATCAGCATTAGACATAATTAACTATGCAAAGTTAAGATGAAGAAACAAACCAAAACACATGATTATAAAATATTTTATAAACCTGTAAGCTGTGTTCTGAGGGTTAATTGTTATGAGATGTTTGGATTTGGCATGCAGAGATGGTAATGAGCTGAGCTGATAATCAGTGTTAGTGTTAAAGAGAAGTGCAATGAGGAAGAAGTGGAGAGAATTATAATGATGATGATGATGAGGTGAAGGAGAAAGTAAGAAGATGAATGTAGAAGTATGAGGGAGAGAGAGTGAGAAGAAAAATTGTGTCATATATAAAAGAGAGGAAGGACCACTGAGTTGCGCATGGCTTCATGGTTGTTCCCTCCATAGGTGACGTCATATCTTACCTTCTTTTCTCTTTTTGGTCATGTTTTTGTTTTTTTCTTTTTGTTAGTTTTGTTTTACCTTTCTTCTTCTCCTCCCACCTTCATCTTAGCCAACCTATTTATTTTACTCTCTCAGATTATTTTGTTTTTTTGAACGGCTGTTGTTAAGTATCGTAGACTCAACGTTTACATCATATGGCAAAAATATGGATGGACCCTTCCTTTCTAGAGACATCATGTCTCGTACAGTCACTCACTTCATCCAATTCATTTTTCATATATTTTCAGCTATTGAAACTGAACTTCAAACCATTCTATCGTGGAACTAACTTAAATTAAAGCTTTTAACATGCATCAATTTACTATGTAACTTTCTTAGTGGTGTACACTTTTTTTAAGTTTTTTTCTATCTGCAACAAAGAATATCATGGAAGTATTTGAGGATACTTACCAATTATCTCGAGTAGTCTGTTAGAAAAGACTACTCGAAACAAAATTGAGCCTTACAAATGATACAAAACAAAGTAACTTAGCATGTTTCGAAAAAGGCATACACTTAGCCACATATATATTTCTGACAAAGAATTTGGTTTTATCAGCAAGAAACAATATATACACAAGAAATGTATTTTATAAATTGTTGGAGATCCTACATCGACTAGAGATTAGAGTCTTTCATTGTATATAAGTGGGTGTAAACCTCAATCCTATGAGCCGGTTTTATGGGGTTGAGTTAGGCTTAAAGTCCACTTTGTAACATGGTATCAGAGCCATTTTCGAGACTCAGTGGCTCCATGTTACTTCAAATCAAACAAAGCCGAAAATATAGCAAATCCATGCCTAAATCTGCATACTACGTTGCCTCACACCATTGGCTTTTGGTGCTCCTTTTGAACTTCTACTCCATATTTCATAACAGTTCAGTTTAGACTTCTGCATCATGAAGATGCCCCATTGATCCTGCATAACCACTTCTAGTCTGCAAGAGTATCTGCGCCATGATAGAGCCAAAGAACTTATGCAATCCATCAGGAACCTGTAATCTCCAAACAACAAGAAAAACACCTTTCCCAGTAGAAGATACTGAAGACCATCATAAAACAAATAGCAAAGGCCACATCATATAAATTAAAAAAATTAGATTTTTTATACATACAATAGGGTATAAATAATAAGAGAAAATTGACACATTTTTTAAGTAGAACATATAATATACATGTCGTTTGGTCTTAACAAGTCAAAACATTGTAAATCGTTTTCTATCATATAAAATGTTACTAAGTTGGTTTATAACTTCACTGTCGGTAATTATTGATTTGGTCTTTCTATTATTAGGTTTTATGAGTAGATACAAGAGGAGTACTGATATAAGATCATAACCTTGCACCAGATTATAATGGATAAGAGAAACAATATTTTACTCAAATGGATAAATTTTTAAACTGATGTCTTTCTATGTGCTATCAAGGTAACATTTTCCTAACGAGAGAGTTAGTATCTTGAGACTTCAGTCCATCAAAGACTATATATAATCCATATAAGATAATAGTGATCTTTTTTATCAGTAATAATTATATGTAATAGTTATAATAATAAAATATAATAAGTATATAAGATAACAGTGATCTTAATAAAATGAAGGTATTTCAGGAATACTACAACCCTTATACAAACATCTTTCGTCTAAGTTCCTTGTCCAAATAAAACAGAAGAACTAGACAAACAAAATTAGCACCCTTAAAGAACCCCTATAAAACCCCACATCGCAAAAAACCACCTAGTAATTTCTGACATATCTCATACATACCAGAGGCTCAAGACACCAATCGGAATACGAAAAACTTATTCTGCGAATTTTGGATAACACTCTTAAGTTGCACCATTGTGAAAATTTCAATGTGGTCTATCATGCCATTTTTAAATTTTTTTTTATCAGCAAAAAAAAGAATATATAATGGAGGTATTTAATGGATACCTCAACCCGCTTTTAAAAATCTTCCTATTCCTATGATTCCACAACTTAACTATCACAGCTACACATACACAACCCCAAACTGGTTAACACTTTTATTCGCCCCACTAATCTTAAAATTTAAAAAATGCGTTTTTGGTTCCCAATGATCAGTCAAAGCCACCCTTATTCACTCATAACACTTGAACCATACTAGCTAAGCAACTCTGCATGTGTAAAAGAGGTGAGACATGATTTCCTCTTCCTCCCCCACACAGACAACAAATGCAGCTATCCATCTTGATCCCTCTTCTTGTCAGATTCGCTCTAGACGAAATCTTGTCCTCCAGAACCCTCCATACTGTAGCAAGAGCCAATGGTTGAGCCTTAATCTTCCAAAAACCCACGTATAAATCCCCCTCTTCCCCGTGGGCGTCTTCTTTAAGGATTTTATATGCAAATTTGATTGTGAACTCCTTTGTCTCGCCATCTTTCCATATTAAGGTATCCTCCTTATCCATATTTACGCTCTTCTCCCAAAAGATGTAGCAACTCTTGTTCCTGCTTCTTCTCTCTTTCAAACAGATTCCTCCTCCAATCAATCTTCTAAACCCACTCTAAATTTTCATTCAACTCCCTTCCTTGCCAAAGAAAAGATTCCTTATCCACAAATTGAAAAAATCCTCAAAAATTTGGTCGTGAGACAACTCTAAATCCAAATTTTTGATACACTATAATCCAAATCCAAATTTACCTTCAACACAACTCTAAAGTTAGCCTCACATTTAATATGTAGTATGCATCCATCTAAATTGATAACGACAATTTATATTTCCACGTGATGAATATAAATCCTTTCCTAAAGCAAGACGGTCTTAAGTTAATTAATTATGCTCTGAACAAAAGGATAATGAAGAGAGATTATTTACATGAATGTTTTTCTCGTGCTTTTCGTTTTCTAAAGCCAAATTGTGTCGATTTGAATACCCATTGTAGAACTTTTGTGAAGTGTTATTTCAAAGAAGGGAATGGGGAAATGGGGTAATGAACGTAGGTTGAGTAGTGGGATCAACCAACGTGTCTTTGGTGGGTTGGTGAACTTTTGTCTCCCACCTTGACGTAGAAGATAAACATATACATAATAATAAATTAAGACTTAAAACAAAATCCCTTCCAATTAACTAAGAACATGCCTTCTCTTACACACCATCCTCTTATTCTTTGCTCCTCAACTCAAACTAAAACTACAAATGAAATTTGTTTCCAAATTTAGCTTAATTTTTTTTATACATTATTATACATAGTTGAATTTCTCTTCTTTCTTTTGTATAAGGATTAAACCACCCCTGAAATGACTCACATTTATTAATTTATTATTGACAATAAAAAAAATTCACAGTTGAATTAAAAAAAAACTATTATAATTCATATCCTAGCATAAAAGTTCATCGGATATTTCACATAAACTATTTATAAAAACATAAAAAAGATGTATGCAAATTTTACTTATGAATCAATTTTATAAGGTTGAATTAAACTTGAAGTTTAATTCCTAATATAATATCAGAGTTATATAGAATCTATCATAATGAAAATTTGTTCGACTCTATCATAATGAAAATTTGTTCGACTGATCATGTTACCACTCATAGATATATAGTTTTGCATTCGAGTTGACAGGTCTGAATATGAGAAAATGTATTAAAAATTGCATATCGACTAAAAATAATAATTTTTTATAATATATAAATGATTGCAAATCTTTTCTTATAAATTTATTTTCTAATACATATTTATAAATTTATTTTCTAATACATCTTACTATAGTAAAAGAAATGCCAAATTAGTGATATATTTTGTGTTAAAAGGAAAAGAAAATGTGGCTCTACTTGTAGAAATTGAATTGGATGCAATCCCTTTGATTACGTATTACAATGACATATATAAGGACCTTGGGTATAATGATTTGTGAGAGTATAGTGATGTGAAATGATACTGTATTCAGTGTTACTATTTTGCTGAAGCAGTTAGAACAGTGAGAGTTTGAAATAAATCTTGCATAATCTGAGGTAATCAGAAAATAGGAAGAAAACGCATGCAGCAAGCATTGTTTAGTGGGTAGTGAAATCACATATCTTTTACGCAAAATCATTGCTCATTAGTAGTAATTTTGTAATCATAATAGTTATGGTGCACGTGTCATTCTAATACCCTAATTTGGATGCAAACTATTTACCTTTATTTATTGCTTCCTTCTTTTGTTCCGCGTTTGGATCAAAAGATAACGAAACACTATACTAAGCCATAATTCACCCTCTCATCTCCTCCATTAGTAACTTCTAAACTTCATATTAGCTTATTACTATTACAATCTCATCTCTTTTGTTTAATTATAAAGGAGTTAAGATAATGTAAAATAAAGTGAAGAGAAATACAATACAAGCAAAGTGATTTAAAAATTCAACCTAAAAAGAAAGTTCTATAAATAATTATATACCTTTCTATAACAATGATACAGGTAAGATATTTTATTTTATTTTTGAGCATTTATATAATCATTCCTATGCTGCTATTCTCAATTTACTTATGTATAAAGTCAATAAATTAATAAATAACTTTTTTTATTAAATTTTACAAAAAATGCAAGTCTTTATATGTTTATTAAGTTGATACAATCATAGAAGCAACAGTAAATAAATAAAATGATATTAGGCTATATCATAAATTATAAAAGTAGAAACATATACAGTTAAAATAATTATATATTATCCAAACATAATAGAAAAGACCAACTATAATAAAAATATCCCAACATGTTGCTATTGATTGGCTTCAACGCAAAATTCTAACTAGTGTGTGTAATACAATTTTCTTAACAAATTATTGATTTTGTGGTTGGTGACTATGTGTGCAACCACTGTTACTCAAGGTGATAGGTATTGCTTGACCCATTTCCATTCAATTTTGAAGATAAGTACTATCTTGTAACCATTCTTGAATTTTTTTTTAATCAGCAATGTAACCATTCTTATAAATTAATGAATACCTTCCATATATATATATATATATATATATATTACTATCTTTTAAAACACATACATGTTTCTCTCACAATACATTTA
>Ga0123341_1007383_pt1 | contig 10006 bp, 2 predicted proteins | sample Turbeapinknodule_FD_89959 | JGI IMG/M metagenome (GOLD analysis project Ga0123341, IMG submission 89959) | Root nodule microbial communities of legume samples collected from Mexico - Turtle bean Mexico pink nodule | ecosystem: Host-associated > Plants > Roots > Nodule | place: Mexico: Nepantla...
CATATTATTTGTATTTTAATATTTAAACATTTATATTATTAATATTAGTAAAAAAATTACTGTTATAAATATATAAATATTTATAATATTATTGTTTATTTTATTATTATATTATACAATTATATTATATTATTATAAAGCTTCAAATTTCAAATCATGTATTTTATTAATTCTGATTATTAAGGAAAAAATATATTAAAAATAGATATACCGTGATTAATTCATAGAAAATTTTATAAAAGAAATAAGGGCACATGCGTCATTGACACATTTCTAGGTGACTTTCTTTCTTTTCCCTCATCTTTCTCTGCACTTGTGAGAAGGAACCTTCACCTTCTAGCCATCTATTCCTCCGTCCCCTACTCTCATTAATCAACTGATCAAAATAAGGGGTGCACCTTAGTTCTGTCTGCAGGAACAATACTCCCCTGATCCAAACAAACGCTTAATGCAATTCATTTAGACAAGAGTATTGACAATATAAAACCTATAAGATTTAATGTAGGAAATAATAAGTGTACTCTTAATCAGTATATAATTTATCTATCTCGTATATCTTCTCAGATATTTAACCTTATTATTGACTTTCTACCATAATAATATTGTCTTTTACTTAAAAGACTGATTATTCAAAATTTCCGTTTGTGCGAGATATAGAATCGAAGTTTTAAAAACAAAGACCATAAACACATAATTTCGGACTCGGCTCTTTAAATACTTTCCTATATTATATGAAACAAGCTAGCTTATATGAAATTTCTTTTATTTCAAAACTGAACTCAATGATACTAATTTATAAATATCTTTTTTATTTTACTCAACAAAACACCTTTTCATTCTAATTCAACGACTAATTGAATTTAATAAATGCAAAGCAACCATTGAAAAAAAGAAATCAATACACATAATTAATAATTAAATAAAATGAGTCAAAATGTTTTAAACCACATTAAAGTATTTTGCAAATGAACGGATAGTTGAAGTTTTTTTTTTCATTCTATTGGTTGATGATTAAAAAACGTTATGATGTTAAATATGGAAATAATCCTTAATTATACATGACCGTTGCTATAAATTCAGTGGTACGATGATACCAGTAAGGTTTAAGTTGGCACACGAAAATTCAAAATTATGAATTTGACTAAGCTTATGTACTTATGTTTATACAAAGTAGTGTTCCTCGTTTTTTTCTCTTCACATTTCACCGCTGTAAGAAATCGAAACAAACGTTGCAGAAATCTCATAAATCCTTTTATGTCCGAAGCGGATGGTGGACCCCTCATTCAAATTAAACATGTAAAACAATTTTTGAATGATGGCTAAAAAAGCGCTCTGTTTGTCTCTGCTTTTGAGAAGAAAGACAGAGAAAAGAGTCTCGCACAGTGTCTGTATATACTTACACTACACTGTACACTAGTGTGTGCTTTCGACGACACTACTTCCTTTCTCCAAACCATCTTTAGGGTTTCTCAACTCTTCCTGCATTTCCCACTTTTTGTCCATTTTCTTCGTCTCCTAAGTCTCCTTCTTTCTCCCATATCACACTATAACCTTTTTCATTTTAGCCATTTCCCCCCTACCATTTTCATTTTCCTTTACTTTTGGCTCTGTTCTGAAAAGGGTTTCACTCCCTTTTAAGGATTACCTCGGATTCTCGTGGAAGTTTCTATATTTGTCTTGTTCTGTAGTGTGTTTTCAGTTTTGAAGTGTAGAGCTTCCCCAGCTTCAGTATATAGCTTCTGTAGCTTCAACCTCGGAAGTTAACTCCATTGAGAAAATGGGCAGCACCAAATTGGAGTTGCATGTTGGGATTTTTGTCATCTGCGTGGTGATTCTCGCAGGGACTTTCTGTGTTGGAGATACTGATATGGTTGATGGTATTGCAAATAGAGTTTTCTCATTTCCTAGTTTTATTTCCATTTTATAAATATGATGCTTCATTTACTTCTCAGGAAAGGTACAATAAAGCCGAAGAAAAATAGCTAGAAAATGAAGTTCTATTTCTTCTTTACTTGTTATTGTGGCTAATAAGTTTTTAACTTTAGCACAGAATATTTGGAATTTCGCTAGCGGAAAGTAAATTCTACAGTCATTTCTGTGCATAATCTGTATGTTTTGCTTCTAAAGTGCATAAGTTATCTAAACTAATCTGTTTCATGGTTACAGTTGGTGCAATCAATAGTCTATATGTTTCTCTGGGGTCGCCACCACTTCAAGGGTGGAAATCCGTGGGAGGAGATCCATGTGCAGAACTGTGGCAAGGTGTTGCTTGTGTCTTCTCCAACATAACTGCTATGTATGTCTATCCTCCCTTTCTTAAGTTGTTATTGGTTACAATTGTTCTATTGTTTTCATATTCTAGGTAATTGGTTTCAAATGCAAAGGATAGTGTTACATTTAGGGTTGCATTGCATAAGTTGTTGATTTATACTGCTGAATGTGAACACCTGGGATAAGGCTCAGTGGAATTTATATTTGACAGACACCTCGGAAGCATGAATTTGGGAGGACAGCTGGGCAGCAATTTGAATTTCCCATCCATTTTAGAATTGTAAGTGGTACCTTTCGAGATAATTGTACCTGTGCTGATTTCACATGCAAACATTTCTTGCTTTCCAGAGTTACTCGATTTAGCTGTATTTATGTCACATAAATACTTGTGTTCACTGTGAATACTGTCCAGTGCACATGTATACCGAAATATGCACATAAATGATGGTTACTACATAAAAATTATGTACACTAGGCTCATATTTGCCTAAAGTCACTGGTTATAGAAGGAGTCAGTTTTCTTTAGATTAATTTAGAAAATTTAGCTCTTGACAAGTAATTGTGTAATTATTGGTATTCGTACTAGAAAACCTCATGAAGCTTTCTGTTTCACCATTGCACAGGGATCTTGGTAACAACCACATTGAAGGGCCTATTCCATTTACTTTGCCCCCTACTTTGAGGAGCTTGTATGTTATCATTACGATCTTGAAATTCATAATTTTATAACAGTACCAGAATACTTAACCACTTTATGTTTCTTTTTGAATATTTAGGTCTCTCTCAGGAAATCGGTTAAACGGAAGCATTCCAGATGCCTTGTCCTTATTAACTCAGTTGTCAAACTTGTGAGTTCTTGAAATGTCCATTTAGGAAGATAAATGCTGTTCATTGATAATTAAGCAACCCTTTCAATGCTTAAACCCTACATTTATTTCAAATGGAAATGGTTCAATCAATATGTTAGGAATGATTTTAAATTGGACTGGCATTTCTCTTTCTTCATTCTATTTCCATGCAAAATTTATGGAAACCCTATGCATGTTTCAGGGACTTTTCAAATAACAACTTGAGTGGTCAGCTGCCTTCTTCAACAGGGAGTTTATCATCTCTTACCACATTGTGAGTAAAATTTCTAGCTGTTAATAACTTATATTTTTCTACTTGTAATGAGGTGTTATTTCTTATTGATTCATTTTTCACTTTCAGGCACTTGCAAAATAATCAACTTTCTGGGACCCTTTATGTGTTGCAAGACCTGCCTCTTCAAGATCTGTACGATTCTTACTATTGAATTACATTTTCAGATATATCCTGAAACTGCATAAACGCATAGAACTAAAAATGTTTTACTTGTGATATGTTATTATGTAGGGATATAGAGAACAATTTATTCTCTGGGCCAATTCCTCCAAAATTATTATCTATCCCTAATTTCAGGTGAGTCATGCTCTGTTTTGTAGTCTTGGTTCAGGTGTGACATTATGAGAAATAACAATAAATCTTGAACTTTGCGCTATGAATGTTTTATTCCAGATGTTTTAAGTGTGTTATTATAAGACAAATCAGTTCATTACCTTATTTCCAGATCTTTTATTCTAGTTAAGATAGTAGCATGTCCTTTGCAGTAAAAATGGGAATCCGTTTAATACTACTATCATTCCATCACCTCCTCTTGCGGCCCCTGCACCCATAGGCATGGTTCCACCCCCCCGAGAATCGCCTTGGAAAGTGGCATACGGTCCTTCTGCCCTGACAGCACAAGTGCCTGCAAGTACTAGGAAGTCTTTTATTGCTAAGAGCATCATCTGGATTGCTGGTGCAGGTATTTTTGCTTTCATTGTATTGGGAGTTTGTCTTCTAATGTTATGTTGCATTAAGAGGAGGCCGGAGAAGAAAACTGCTAAGAAACTTGATGATGTGGGTGTGTTTGGGGGACCTTTGAGTAAACCTACATGCAATGATTCTGTTTTTGGAACAACTAACCAAGAGGAGAAGGGTAAATGTGAAGTGCCAAATAGAAGTACAAATTCGATTCCTAAGGTTCAAGATGAACAAGACGTATATTTGAAAGTAGTAACTGCAACTTCTGAATGCTATAATGGTCATCAATCAATGAACACTGGAGGGGGTTCCAAACTTTCACCCCTGCAGCCACCACCAAAACACTCTTTTCCAACCATTTCTGGTGAGAACATCACTATCAATCCGGCTACAGCTACCAAAGAAACTGAAAAACAAGTTATGACAAATTCCATCAAAGTTTATACTGTTGCATTGCTTCAACAATATACGAATAACTTTTCTCAAGAAAACTGTATTGGGGAAGGCACACTAGGGCCTGTTTATCGGGCTGAACTCCCTGATGGGAAGGTAATATTCTTCTAGCGTGTATATTTTTATCTATACAGATTCTTGGTAGCCTTAAAACATGTCTAATTTGGCATTCTTTTGTATTCATTTCCTCTCAACTGTCTCATCATTGATGCATTTCTTGTTTCTATTTAAACCTGTTCTTTTAGCAATTGAAACACTTATGTTTTTGCCCCTTTGTCTTGCTGCGGCCTGGGTTTTTTGAAGAGCAAGAACCTGCTCGTGTTTGTTCAGATTTTCTGTCAATGCTTATGATATGATCATATTGAATAATGTCCAAGGCCAATTGATATATCTTGTTACTATTTGGATCCAATCAATGCTCTTGAAAACTACTCTTCAACCTATCTAATAAGAAGTTCTGATTGGGTGGTTTGGTCCACAAAACCATTGTGGTCCAGCCAGCTTCATCTGCAGAAATGAAATTCACGAACACTGATTTGATCAATGATTTTTTTTCTGAAAAGAGTTTATATTGGTTTAGGAGAAATTTAAGTGAAGCACAAAATAGCTACACCTAGTGCTACAAAGGACGAACAAATTCTCTCACTTACTAGTCAGCCAGTCACTAAAACATGCAGCTATTCACTCCTGGCTATCTATTTTAAATAGTTCTAATCCAACAGATAATATTGAGTGTTGCCTTGATGACCATTGACTTTGCCTGGGTTCATATTTCATTAGGATAAATATTGGTTTGTGATTTTTGAAGCTTTGCACAGCCTTTTAATTTTCCTTGCTTGAGATTACCTGTTATCTAATTTTCCTGGCTTGACTACCGGTGCTTCACATGCTTATTATGTATTTCAAATGTTCTTTTTAGCTATTGGCAGTGAGGAAACTGGATGCTACTGCTTCCATGGGGCAGAGTCATGAGCAATTTCTTCAATTGGTGTCCAGCATCTCAAATATTCAGCATGCAAATATTGTAAGGCTTATAGGCTACTGTGTTGAACATAGCCAACGACTACTTGTATATGAGTATTGCAGTAATGGGACCCTACATGATGTACTGCATGGGGACGATGATCAACGAATCAAACTTCCGTGGAATGCACGCATTCGAGTAGCACTTGGAGCTGCCAAAGCTTTAGAGTGAGTTTAGTGACCGACCCAAAATTTAATTCGATTTTGTTTAGTTAGATAAACTCAATATTGGTCACAAAGTAGTACCTTTTGGAGGTGGGAAGCATTGCTGTTATATTTAAGTCACTTCTATCCTAGAATGTATTAACTGAGACTATAGCCAAAGGTACAATTGTGGAAGGTCTTTTAACATAGCATAAATTTGGGACTGTTGGTATAAACTACTTATGTTCTAGACCATTAGCAATAAGCCATGGCTTTGATTTTTCTTTTCATGACGGTCTTAACTCTGATATTCCTTTTCCTTCATGTACAAGGTATCTGCATGAGAACTTTCGGCCACCTATTGTGCATCGAAATTTTAGGTCTACTAATGTTCTTCTGAATGACAATTTGGAAGTGTGCATCTCTGATTGTGGATTAGGGCCATTGTTATCTTCTGGCTCTACGGGTCAGGTAACTTTTAATTTCTTCATATGTGAATTCTCAACTGATATTTATTGAATTCATTTTAGGCCTCTTAACTATGTAGCAGACATTCTTGTAGTGCTGTTGAATGTCATGGAATAATTCATATGTAAAGAGTAAGTGCAAAAGCATATGATTAGATATTTTATTAGACTGTGTGGATAGAAGATTTTTAGAGGGTAATTATTTTTATAAAGTATTTGAAATTGAAGTATTTGATTTTTAAAAAGAAATTAAAGTTTTATGAATTTATGAGTACTTTAATTGTTTAAAATTAGAGAATTTCAAATTCCATCTAAAAAGTAAGAATTGGAAAATTTCCATATTTCTTCGGTTGAAGTCTATAAGTGGTTTCTTTTTGTCAATATCTGTGAGGTTAAAGTAGTAATTTTTGTATTTGATATTTTCTATATTTGCTAGTAATTGAAATGTTTTATAAAAACAAGAAAATTAAAATTTAATAAATTTGAATTATTGATCTAAACAAAACATTTGAAAAATCAAACAATTTAAAATGAAAGCAATTCAAATTCAATGTATTTGAATTTCCTTGATATTGGAAGGTTCTATATCCAAACACAAGATAAGGAAAGTTAGTTTTTACTTTTCAGCATTACTAAAGATGAAGGTATGAAATGGAATTTCATATTGTATGAAAGGAGCTACAGTTAGTGCCACTATGCAGCGCTTGTTTGGAAATTTTGAATATAGAAATTATTTGGTACTAAGAACTGAAATGGATGATTGGTCTGGTTCATAAACTCTGTTGTATATATAACTAACTGACTTAAATTGTAGTTCTCCTGATATTCTGAATTTCAGAAAACTGTATTCAATATTTTCAGGGTTTATATTGTTGGGTGGCAAAAAAAAGTACTATTACAGACAGACTAGGATTTAAGTTTATTTCTTCTGTTTTTGTTACATTTCTGTCTAACAATGATGCATCTAATCTCAGTTATCAGGACGTCTCCTTACTGCTTATGGTTACAGTGCTCCAGAATTTGAGTCTGGAAGTTATACGCAGCAAAGTGATGTCTTCAGTTTTGGTGTTGTGATGTTAGAACTCCTTACTGGACGAAAATCTCTTGACAAGTGAGCAATCTCATTATCAATTCTGATATCTGTGTTCATAATCTTTTCCTGCTCAACAGAAACAATGCTTGAAATATCGAATTTGGCTAAAGCATCGTAAATGTTTAGGTCCCGGCCTCGTGCAGAGCAATTTTTGGTCAGATGGGCTGTTCCTCAACTCCATGACATTGATACCTTGTCAAAAATGGTTGATCCCTGCTTAAGCGGAGCCTATTCTATGAAGTCTTTGTCACGTGTTGCAGATATTGTTTCTTCATGTCTACAGGTAATCTAATAAGTTGCGAGAATGTGGCTGGTAGAGGGATGATAGGTGTTCGAGATCCCAAATTGACTAGAGATTAGATCATTTCATAATATATAAGTGAGTGCAAATTTCATAAGCCGGTTTTATAAGATTGAGTTAGGTTTAAAGTCCTATTAATAATAGGAATAAGACTATAAAAACAAATAATAAAGTAATGGAATCATAAAATAATCAAGATTTTGATTATTTCTGACAGACTTTTGAAAAGCTCCATAAAATATATCTAAGTTAAGCAAAAACATTTAAAATGGCATATGATGCAGAAACATTTAGTGGTTGCAATTTTGCATGGACTGACTTTTGTACCTACTAATTGATTATTGGATACAGAAACATTTAGAAGTACACTCATTGCATGATAGTTGGAAATTTTGTGTGCTATTCTATTCAATGCCAAAGCCTAAAGAAGGAGAAACTGATAGTGCTTTTAGAAAAAGTGATGTTTGAGTTGTATATTGTCTTCTGGTTGCATTGCACAAAGGTAACTTTTTATCGTCTATCATTTATAATTTTTGTAACTATTTTTACTTAATTTCTTCCAGCGTGAACCTGAATTCCGACCTGCAATGTCGGAAATTGTTCAAGATCTCCTGCGAATGATGTGAAAAAAATGCAGCAATCCGTGGGAAGATGAATTCCCTTAGCCAGGAAATGGTGCTGATGATAAGCTTTGGTTCCAAGATCTTGTCTATTTTTGTTTATTAATTTTGTGAGCCAAAGATTTTTACCTTATGTGTGTTGAAAATCTGGTTTCTAATGTAATTATGAGTTAGCACGAATGTTGTGCAATGTTTTTGTTCAGTTTTTAGTTACTAAGATGAATTATGTTAATAGTTTAGTATGTCACGAAAGTGTGATCCATCTTTGTCCATGTTGTTGTAGACACTATGCTTTTCTGCTTATGTATCATATATAAGGAAAAGATAGATTTCTTTGACACCACATAAAACAAAAACATATAATTGAGACCATATTATAATAATATTTAAAATTTAAAAATAAATTTAATATGATTAAAATATTATTTTATTGTATTATAATAATATAATAATATTTAAAATTAATTATAATTAAAATATTATTTTGTTGATTTGTGAAGTGAATGTTTCTTATTATTTGTAGTGTTAACATAAAAAAGTAAGGAAAAAAAACTTTTATAAATAATACATAGTAATTATATTTGTCATATTCTACAATTTGTGATTACGTGATTTAATATTGAATGTATTTAAATTAATTTTCTTTCTATCTATTAAGAAAGTTCACGTACCTTCTTTAGGAATCCAAACCCATCAATGCGTTACGGTGTTAAATAAGGATAAATTTGACTTTTAAACGAAGTGATTCTACAATTTGGAAGTGTCTTCAAAGAAATCATGTTTTAGCTTTGAAGAAACTTATTGAGAAAGCTTAAAAGGTTTCTTTTACCACAACCAATTGTTATATACGTTTTTTGAATAATTATTTTTCGTAATAAACACAATAAACAGGCTTGAATATTCCATCCACCCTTTTGATATTTGTAGCAAAAATAGATTATATTTATTTATATTTAAGTGTATTATTTATTTATTAGTCCCATAAGTAGGCCCAAAGAGTGAAACCTTTAGTGTGGCCCATGGGCCTGATGGGCTAAACATTGGTGTGTGGTTGTAGCTTTAAGGTGCACATGGTGATGCGTCGTTGTCATGTTGTAACAGCTTTGGGTGCATTATTTCGTTGTCGTTTTGTGTTGGCTGGTTAAAAAGAAAAGAGAAAAAGGTAAAAGCCTGATACAGTGAACTGTGGAGGTGAAAGTTGCTGACATTGAAAACGACTGCATCAAAATTTTAAAAAAGAACCAAACGACAACATGACGGTGCCACGGGTTGTACCATAATTTTTCTCCGTTTCTCAGTCAAACACTTCCGTTATTTCATTTAGTTAACTTAAAATATAAAAAATAATTATTAAAATACACACACTTCGATTTTAAGACTTCCGAGGAATCTGTGTGTTCCTGTCTTTCGAGGGCCACATTTACCAAAATCCTCCCTTGGATTTTTTTATTTATTTATTGGATTTCATTCTAATAAAACAAAAGTAAAATGTTCAAGAAATACGAAATAAGTTCTAATTATAGGATTTTTTTTATTAATTAGCTTGTATTAATATATATGAGGTTTGGACAAATCTTATGGAATATCTTTTTCGGACACACGTGATTGATAAAATATTTAATTTAAAAAATATTTATTAGATTTTTATAACTTTAAAAACGGTTTTAATATAATTTAAAAAAATATATATTAATTTTTTAAAAACTCAAATTTATTATATAAAATTTTATTATAATTATAAATAAATAATAAATTCTTTTAAATCAACCATAAATATTTTTCTGCTAAAAAAACTGAAATATACTTATGC
>Ga0123341_1007385_pt1 | contig 10006 bp, 8 predicted proteins | sample Turbeapinknodule_FD_89959 | JGI IMG/M metagenome (GOLD analysis project Ga0123341, IMG submission 89959) | Root nodule microbial communities of legume samples collected from Mexico - Turtle bean Mexico pink nodule | ecosystem: Host-associated > Plants > Roots > Nodule | place: Mexico: Nepantla...
CCTCCACCTCCACCACCACCGTCGCCACCTCCTCCTCCTAAGTTTCCCACATGTCCTCAGAACTGCAACCCCTTGCGACCACCACCACCACCAAGATTCGTATACGTGCCTGTGCCAGGTGTTCCAAAACCAAATACTTGGGTATATTATTACTCTGGTGCTGAAAACAGAGCTGTGGGATTGCTTGTTTTGGCTGGTTTGGGAGGACTATCATTGGCAACGCTACTTTTGGATGACATCATGAAGCTAAATCTGTACTTCTGAAAATAAGTTTAGTCTTAACGTTTGATTCTCTTCTTTATTCTTCTTCAGGTTATTTTTTTTCCATATTCAGTTTAATTCCCATGCCCTTGTTATCTCTTTCCTGGTATTAACTTACAGGAACATTGATTCTTATATGTCATGCGCAATAATTCAAAATTAATATTAGCTGCAAAGTTTTTACCAGGTTGCTATAATATGTATGATAGTCCAATCTTGGTCATATCTACTATTTTCAAGAGTCTCTTTGACGAATGCTTTGTGGATTCTCCAGTTCCTTTAAGTGTGATATTTCCCGAGATGACCCAAAGACTAGTTGCCACAGTCACATTTTCTTCCTCCCTCCTTCCTTTTCTAATTTTGTTTCCATTAATTATGTTTTTTTTTTTCACATCGTGTCAACTTCTATCCCAAAGAAAAGTAACGTTGTGTTTGGATATTTTTTGTTATAAACAAAAATTTATAGAAGTTAAAAATTAGTTTTTAAAGAAACTAATATGATAAAGTCTTATAAATTAACTTTTAATTTATCAATCTTCGTTATTCTTTAGAAATATTTTGAATTAGTTTACTGAGTTTTTTTTAGGTTATTTTGTTGTTGGGTACATATGCGAATTCGGAAAAACCAATCTTGGAAAGCTATATCACGTCTACCTCTATTACTAAGCACATAAAAAAGAAACTGGAACTTCGTCACACTGGTTTTCACGCCTTATTTAGCATAAAAGGTGAAAAATTACTATACTATTAAATTGATAGAGTCACTTGAACATCTTTCAAATGCAAACAAAAATTAAAATTAGAGTATGAATGAAGTTAGAAGGAAATTTGCCTTCCCATGAAATAATAATTATACGGAAAAGTTTGTCAAATTCCAAAATATCCATCTTCGGGAACTGTAGACATACTATTAAGATAAAAACTTAATTACCCATCTGGAATCTACTATGATACAATTTTGATCCTCTAGTGAAGTTATGAATTTTATTTTCTTCAACTGATATTATCTACGACTCCATTCGATAGTGTACCAAAAAATTAAGGAAAAGGGGGAGAGGGAAGTAAAGGGTATGAACTAAGAATCACATAGTTCTTAACTAGGCTACTTATTTACATTGTAAATGTGTAATGAAGGAGAAATTCAAGTCAAGAGGGTGATAAATATATTCACAAATCAAATAAAAGTTATTTTTTCCCATTATACATTGAAACTGAATATTTATCTTTCATTTTTCTTTATTATCCAATATGATCCACCTACAGGTTTACACATTCCAAATAATTGCTAGCCAGAATCGAATGCCTCATAATAAACCCATTAATCATGCCAATGCAACAGAAAATCTCTGCACTAAGCATCAAATTTGCAACGAGGGCAGCAGCACCGCCAAACCATAATTTTGAACTTGAAAGATGACTTCCACAAGGTTTTTCACGAACCCGTGCAGCTGCATCCCCAGGAATAGGAACGCGTAAGAATTACGTATTCATACAGTACTGCAGTTCAATCCCTTGATTATATTGCGATGCCACATTGCAGAATTTGGATCAAATCTCAATTCCCACGTAGGCCAATAGTGCAAATCTTGCTTCAATGTTAGGACTCGTGGCTTCCCATTGAGGTGAATTGTCTTTACCCGAACAAACTCCCCATGTTCTAGTTCCTGCAAACATTCAATAAATGATTATAAGATATGAATAATTTAGGAGAACAGCGATAAAGAGCAGCTTGGCTAGTCCTAGATATAAATTAGATACTGACAAGAGAATTACAATATTCTTCATAAAATATGCAGATTTGCCAGCCATCAAAAGGAAAAAAAGCTTGTATCAGAAACATTACGGGTTTACAAATTCCATAATGTTTCATGTAAATAAGTAATAAAACAACCTTTATTAAGTGGGTAAACTCATCATGTATAATGCAACGCACACCAAATATGTTCCGCATGTACACGTGCCACGCATTTTATAGTATTCAAGACCACTCTGGACATCACATCAGATTGCATACATATAAAGCTCAAAAAAAAAAAAATGGAGGAACAGCGTGCAAGTGCAAGTTGCTTCCATGCACAGTAATTCCATACCTTTGTCACATCAACAAAAGCATCTAGATTTGAAGTTGGTTTTCCATTAATTTCGACTATCCATTGAAGAGCATACAGACCATATCTATGTACTGGACTCCCATGACACCACCTGTGAATTTGACAAATTTTGTTATAAGCAGATGGTGTAGTCATACGAGTATGCATTGCGAGAGCAGAAGCAAGTTCACAAATATACAAAATGTAGTATGTCAAGTGCAAAAAATAGTTAAGAAAAATGGAAAGGACATAATCACTTATTTATAATTTTATATAATAATATATTAGTTTTAATTTTAAATGAAAGAAACAGCATGGGTTCCAAATCACTAGATCAATAAAAAACATCATCATACAGACCACAAAGCTAATCTTCAAATTGTTCATGAATACACTCTCAAGCCTCAATCTACACATTGGAGTGCGGAGCAATGATTTGACCAATTGCAAAAACATAATACAGATGTATGGATACAATACAAATGTTCGGCTGTAATTAGGCAGGTATGTCGGTGTGGAAAAACTGACTGAAAATGTTGGGTAAATATATCATTATTATTAAAATTCAGACCACAAATCAAGCTCTATAACTCTATAGACCAAGATTCATAGTCCATCATATAAAGTTTGACACGACAACATCTATTTGTAAGCATACTCAAAGTGAGCTTTCTCACTAATACACTAGGCATTCATAAAATTTTACATATAATAACACTACCATGGATATGTTTGGACGAATTTTTTCATAAAAATTTCTAGGAGAAAAATAATGAAATTGACTTCTCCATAAGTTCAAATCAGCCTATACATATACTAATTTGTAGAAATTCTCTCTTATAACTTCTCAAAACTTTAGTTTTAATTTGTGCATAAACTAAATTTAGCTTATAAAGAAATCAATTTCATTTTTTTCTTAGGAGCTGTTATGGAAAAACTTGTCAAAACAGACCCCCACTATCCATTAATGAGGCCCCTTTTTTATACTTAAGCAGGCTTGAAAAAATTTGAAGGAAAAAAGTTAAAATCATACCTTGCCACATATACACCATGACCTTCTTCGGGAAGAAATCCAAGAGCACGAACTGCTGGATGTGGATCTTGTACAATACAACCACACCAATTAATTGCACGGGAAGTGCCATTTCCATCCCTAACATTTGTTCCCACAAGAAGTTCAACCTCTTGTCCCTTACAAAATATGCATATTAATCAGTAAGGCATAGTCAGTGTGCCACAAACAAAGAACACAAAAGCTACATTTAGCAGGCTCCACAAACTAAATCAAAAGAAAATATAAAATAACATCAATCAGGGAGCAAACACGGTCGCCTACCTGCCGGAAAATAGTCAAGTGAAGCTTCCCATCATTCGCATTTGATTTGTCTAAAGCTTGACAAGCATTTTCAATATCACGGAAGCATGTGACTGGTTCTTTATTGATTGCTAAGACCATGTCCCCTTGTTCTAAAAGATTTTCAGCCTTTGACCCAGCCAAACAACCTTTAACACGTAAAACCTGACGTCTCACTGGATCTTTCTTAACAAGTGCCTACAATAATTGAGACAAAAAACAACTAAAATACCAAATCAAGTTTTGAAATGTTGGATATATGGCCGAAACATTGCATTTTCTAAAATGTTAATTGCTAATGGGAAATATAATATTAGTACAGCATGGATAAGGAAAGAAAATACATATCCTACGAGTAAAAAGAAAAACTATAAAATGAAAAGATATCAATACCTGAACCCAATCATCACTTAATCCAAAACTCCGAGCCTTTGAAAGCAATGTTGGATAAACTTCAACCTCTAAAATTCTCAAAAGTGGCATGGGCCTTTTGACACCATTTATGAGAAGAGGTGGGCCATTTGCGCCAGATACAATCTTGTGAAGGACCTGACTTATTGCATAAATTGGAATACCCCTCACAAATTGATGATCTTCTGAGGTACTGCAGCCAAATTTCAGCTGGAACGGGGAATTTCCACATCCACAGAAAAAGCATGTCACAACTCAGTCAGGGTTCATCATAATAAATTTACACCTCTCCCCTTTAACAAGAAATAAAAAGTAATATATCCTGGCTCATCCTTGGCCACGACTCACACAAGCCAGTCAGCCTGACAAGCCTTTAGAAGACTTAAAAATAATAACAGTAAAAAGGTAGCAGTAATAATTCGTGAATACTATATTTCAGCGAAATATCTAGCAAAATTTGTCAAAGTTTCTCCTATGCTCGTTTTTCTAATTATAAACGAAGGTGAATAATGCCATATAGAATTCAATGACCAAATTTCCCACCCTAGGCCTTTCTCATAATTGCTAATTAGAATTCTAAATGCAAAGGAAAAATTGGCATTTTAGACTTCTAGGACCAACCCACCCTCAGGTAGCCTTTTGAAGTTTGAGTAAAATTTGTCTTCTCTCGTCTCTTTCCAGTTTTCTTCTTTCTTCTCTTGCCCTTCTTCTACGAGGACACAATTGTTTGAAGTCAGGCTTTGTTATATTAAACAAATTAATATAGCAAAAACCGTAGAATATGTACACTGTACAAAGTCTCTCGTCAGGTACTTTACTCACGAGACAAGATCTATTTTTTCTTCTTTAATTTCTATTCAGAAACTAATATGAAGGGAGCATCGGACTGCATTTGTAGTATCCTACTAGTGGTCCTTCATTAGTAAGCCATTTATAAGTGCACTTGTAAGCTGTTGCTATGCTTGTTTTATGTCCTAACCTTGAAATGGAAAAACCACATCTCCTACTGAACTTCTATTCTATTCACTAGAAGAATAGAAATTAAGGTTTATTGTCGTCAACTGTCAAGCAAGCAACCTTGCTAAAAGTTTAATTCGGTAAAAGACTGAAGAATGGTTCTATCTAAAATTCCCAACATGCTCCCCTCATGCAAAAAAGAAAATGTTTAAGGTGTGGACATTGCATACATGTGCCCAAATAAGTAACAGAAAGTTTTAACTTCTCACGATTTAGTAAAAAAGGCACTTATATTATGCCATGCCAAAGGATGAACTCTCCTGAAAGCATAAGTTCCCCAAAGAAGGTTCAAGAGAGGATTTTAGTTACATAATTCAATTTGCTTTTAGAATTTCTTTTTCGGATCTTGGCCCTAATGAAAAATGTTCAGATCCATCCCAGCATGATGAGAATAAGTTGTATAAACCTGAGTTGAGAAGCTTCCCCATATAGCTTGTACCCTTCCTTGTTCGTCTGTTAGAACACCCGAAAATGTACTTCCAAAATCTGCATTTAAACACCTGCAGAGTAAGACCCCTTATATGTACAAGTAACATGGTTACAAAAAATCTCATCCAAATTTACCCGTATCGAGCTCAATTACTTCCATATTGGTTGCTCTGTAGCGAGGAGAATCAGCAGATCCTATATTTAATGCAGCACATGGATTGGTAACAACTGATTTCCTTGAAGTTGCTTGAAGACTTCTACTCAACCCCACAAGGTAAACAGAATCTCCCCTACGTAAGGTCGGCTCTGAACAAGAAAATGTACAAAAAAAAATCCTTCAACAATATAGAAAAATAAGAGTGAAAGTAAATGTACCATTAAATCACTCACTTCTCACATCATCTACATGTAAAATGTTTACTTCGTACAAAACATTATTTAGCTTTAAAATATTCCCTCATCCAGAGTAATTTAAACCATTTTACCAGAAGCAATTAACATCAACTAGAAAATGTAAAAGTATCAAGTATAAACTACAAATATACATAGTAATAAGTTCATAGAAAGTTCAACACATCCGCAGATATCATGTTATCGATTGAAACAGTTAAAGATAAGTATTCCCATACCATTCTACCAAAGTAGTCTAGTCTTTAGTTTCAGAATCTGATAAATATGATAAATATGAAGTCACATTAAAACAGTACAAATTTAGCAATTACATGGTGAAACCCACCTGGAAGTAACTCTGCAGCACGAACAACTGAACCACCAACAGGTCCCAATGCAGAGGGATCATATGATATAAGAGCATAATTGTGAACAGGATGGAGAAATACAACCTGCAAATAAAGTGTGACAATAAGCTAAAGAAAGACAACCATTTTGTTTATTCATTTATTTAATAAGTGTCCCATTCTTTTAGAAAGATTTACCTCTCCTGGAATTTCAACTGGGAAGGCAGCGAAGGATAGCATTACATCAGAGGTAGATATTGCAACTGTATTCTTGTCAACTACAACTAATCCCATATCATGGGAGTGATATATTATGACACCAGTTCCAAAAAAGTGCTGTGAATGAACACCATCAAGCATACAAGATGGGGGAACATGAACCTGCATATCCCGCAGGATTTTAGAAAAACATGTTTTGCATGACAGGAATAATTTAAAAACCACAGGGTAACCAGTAAATCAGTATTCTTACCATGCTACAACATAAAACATTGTTGTCATAACAAATAGAAGAGGTTATATAATGCAGAAAAAATTTGTTACACAAATAGAAATGCTCCAGATTAATGAAAACTAGATGCTCCCCTCATGCAAAAATAAAATGTTTCTTTTAAAAAATAAAAGATCAAGGGACACCAGAAGCCAAATTTCTGTATTTACATCAATCAAATAAAAGGATGATAGCAATTTGGACCACATATCAAAGCAATGACTAAGACAATTAGACTGACAAAGCAAAAAGGGAAACTGGATTCTATAAAGCTCCTACAAAGGAAGGATCCACAGAAGACTCAAATCCATATTGAGGCTACATATGCAGCCTTACCTTGCAAGAGGCTAATTCCACAACTTGAAATTGAAACCATATAGCACCAAATACCTCATTCACTATTAGACTAACAACAGAAACAAAATAAACAAAAGCAAACTACAATTATAAATACATCATTTTTTGTATTACAAGGAAATCCTGGGCCAGAGATGTATCACGAGATACAAAATAAAAGTAGTATGTAGTTAAGGAATTAGAAAAGAAAAACATCATGGAACTTGGGATACATAAAACTGTACTCAGAGGCTACATACATCCACTCATTGTCTACTAGGACTGTCCTAAAATCATACTCAGAGGGGGAAATAAGATATATATTGAAAAGAGAATTGCAGGTTGAAAAATATCTTTCTCGAGAAAGTTCAATGTAGTGTTTAAATTTTTTTGTCTTACATGCAGAAGTTATATGTATTGCTGGCAATCTAAGAAACACCAATACAACAATTTTAAAATTTTATCCATATCTTATCTATGTTTCCTATAAACGCTACATTGTATATTTCATCTTAACACCAATCAAATTGATATATTTTGATGACTTCAAAAAGGAACATACATTGTATAAATTTTACAAAAATGAATGAAATTCATCTTAAACCTATAAAAACAACTAAATTTGTAAGAGTTTTTAGCACATTTTAATGAGGACATCATGAAACTTGTGGAATACACACCATAAGGTATTATTTTAGTATGATTCAGGTATCATATGCATTCTAGTTAAGTCACTAGTAAAAAAAATCTGATAAAATTTCTACAGCAGTACCTCAAACATTACAAGAGTAGGCTCAATCACACGTTCAGCAACTGATGCATTTGCTGCAGCTGCAGTCGCACCTTGAAAATCCATTAACATGTCATCCTGTGTGACACTTGATTTTTCTAGCTTTGTTTCCCTGGTACCGTTTAGTGAAAAATCAGCAACACTTCCGTCAGCTAATAAATCTTCCTCCACTCTTCGTTTTTTCACCACAGCATCAGAGGCATTGTGATGAGTTTCACACTCAGAGGGATCTTCACAATTGGTTTCCATGTTAGTGACACCATCTACAAACTCCTGATTGTTATCTTCACACACATGACCCCCGCAAGCATGCTCACCAGTCAATGGAATTGGCTGTCGTGACATATTTTCAACATCTCTTGCACCAGATGATAGAAAGGGGGAATCGTGCTGAAGAGCTGGCTTAGCAATCCAAAGGCCAGTACTGTTATCACGAGTGTATATCTGGGGAGGTGCATACCATTCATGCCTATCAACTGTGACCAACACAGACTGCAGCCCAACAACCAGGTTAGTTAAACAAATCACCAAAAGATATAGCTTTTAAATGATTTCCATGCAAAAATGCACCAAAGGAATATAGATAAATATACCACCACTTCTAATATGGAAATATTATCATGTCAGGTCAGAAAGTCAATCTTCTTTTAAAATCTGCACTACATGTCTTGTTCAACTACCCACAAAAGCATATAATATTGAATATTGATGTAATGCTGACAATCTGCTAGATTAATGAGGCAGTAGACTCCACTGTATAATTAGAATGAAAAATTTATATCCAATAAACTTCCCAAGAAATCCACCGATGTGTCAAAATCTGTTAAAGTTATAACATTTTTCCTTACTTGAATTTTTAATAAGTTTTAAGTAATGTTCTAGACTATTTTTGCAGATTTTATCTTTTATATTTGGTTTCAATTAGATAATTTAAATTTCAAAATAAATCTAATAGTAGATTAGATATTTTAGGATTCAGTTGTATGTCTATTTTATTTGGGTAACCGAGTTATTGGTATGAAATATCCAATGACATCAGATGATTTGACAGACTACCTTTAATAGGGTCTCTCCTCTCAACCATATTCTTTCTATCCACAAAGTTCGAACTCAAGACTTTGCTTAAGGGACCAAGTCCGGTACTATTCAAACCCACTGGAAGAAGGTTCAATTTGTTAGGCTTCTCAAATTGAAGAGAAAATTTGAACAAATGAAGATGAAGGGTACGATGTCTCTTGCAAAGATGAAAACAATTAGCGACAAACTTTATTTGAAGTTCAAGATTCCATTGACAAAATTAATCAAAACAATATTTGGTGTTGAAGATTGGGTCGCATCAACTTGAAATTATTAAATTTCATGCAAAACAAGTCTGAGATGACAAATCATGCCGTACAATGTTTAAATGATAAGTTAAACTAAATCTCTATGATAACATCGATATAAGCCAAGAAATTGATGACCAATTTGCTGATATAACGATTGCAGAGCGCTTTTGATATAAACTTTGAAGTTCATGGAGCTTAAGTTTGGCCTTTTCACGTCAAATATCAAGGAGTGTCAAAATTTATAAGATTTTGCCTTACTCAAATTTTGAGTAGTTTTAGATATTTCTTTTATTATTATGACAGATTTATCTTTTATATTCTGTTTCAGTCTATTAATTTAAATTTCATATAAATCTAATGGTAGGTTAGATATTTTAGGGATTTCAAACTGGTTGCAAGCCTGTATATAGGGATTCTCATTTGTGAATTTCAATGGCTATTTTGCTCTAATATTCATATCTCTATTTTGGCTTAAAGTTCTACTATTTCTATTTTTTTTATTTTACAAAATACTTCAAACAAAAACACACATGTAAGCCATCCCCATCCCTGTAAAACATTAGACGTTTATCATAACAAATAATATATACAACCATAAAAGCTGACTTCTACTAATCTATGGAAAATATGTATATTAATTACATGTATAATTAATTAGAAGTACACCATACATACCCTAAACTAATAAATAGAAAAGGTCATTGTTTTCTTTGAAATATCATCAACACAATCTAATCAATGAGGGAGTGTTTTCTACTCATGA
>Ga0123341_1007389_pt1 | contig 10003 bp, 8 predicted proteins | sample Turbeapinknodule_FD_89959 | JGI IMG/M metagenome (GOLD analysis project Ga0123341, IMG submission 89959) | Root nodule microbial communities of legume samples collected from Mexico - Turtle bean Mexico pink nodule | ecosystem: Host-associated > Plants > Roots > Nodule | place: Mexico: Nepantla...
AATGCGGCTATATAGCCGCATTTATATTTCTTGATTTACAAGTGCGTGTTGATCAAATGCGGTTATAAAACCGCATTTATAAATTCAAAACAACCGCATTTGTTTTATGTTTCTGCACTAGTGCAGGGTGCTTGGTACATGTTGAAGTGTTGCTGCCACAAGCCTTGTTAGTGGTTGCTGCTGATGGCAGTTGCTAATCCAGGGTGCAATCAAGACCTTTGCAAGACCAAACGTATGCAGAAGGAAGCAAGAGGTTGTGGAACCTGTCTAGTAGAGGCGGTGGGGGTTGGTTTATTGACACCTGGGCTCTTCATGACGTTCTTAAGAAGTAGGAAGCTTAGTCACGTTGAGAATTGCAGTGTGCTTTTCTACTGGCCTATGTGTATACCTATACCCTGTGATTGGTTCCCCTCTAGCTGAAACCACCTAGTGTTAAGTGTTTTTTACCTCTGTTTTGTTTTGTTGTTAGCTTAAGGGTTGGGACACCCCTTAAGTGTTTCTCTGTTATTCTATTAATTTATTGCTGATAAAAAAAATCTTATTTTATTTATTGTTGATAAAAAAAAATAAGTGCAATTGGTATATATGACATATTTATCAACATTTTTTTAATATTTTTTTTTATCAGCAAATAATAAATAATAAAATGAGACATTTCAGGGTATCTCAACCCCTATACAAAACACCCAAAATTAGTTTCCTAACATCCTACCAACACAAGATCCAACAAATAATACACTACAAACCAACCAAAATAAACGAATCCAAGATATAGAAGCCCAACAAATACATTTATATCAACCAACCAGGAGTTCACACTTTCAAACTAAGTACATGCACCGCACAAAACCGGACTAAACAGGACAGCAGGTGCCAAAAGAGAATCACATTTCTCTCGACATCTCCATTAGAATCATGCAAATTGTTAAAGAGCGATGTTTTCTTTTACTTGTGATTCCTTCAATTTGCAGCACGGCATAAAACAAAACTCGAATGGTACAATCTGACAAGCCACAAGTGGAACTTTTTCCCTCTGTCGGTTCTTTCTTATCTCGTGACCCTTCAGCACATTTGCCTTGCTTTCTTTGAACGCTAATTAAGAATCTGCATGTAGAGGTTCATCACTTTTACTGATAAATGACTGCAAGGCCATGATTATATAACTGAGAGTACGCACATTCAACAAACTAAGAAAGTCACAGAGAAACAGCTTCAGAAGCAATGATACGAAACACACCAAACACAAACACCAACGTGATGTGGCTCAAGTCTGGCCCGGTGAATGTCTACACTGATAAGAAGAGATACATCGACAATGAAACGGGTGAGGAATCTGTGGTAAGGTGCATTTCATACTTAGTGGGGCACCGATATCTCACTTTCACCGTAACTGAGACGTGCAAAGAAGATAGTGTAATCTTGGTATGCATCGACGTGAAGGAGGAATATGGGAGGGGTTCTTCTGCTGTTCTGAGACTCTGGTTCACGGCAAACGACAGGTATGGTGTTCTGAGTACCATGCATACTCATCTATCTGGTTCCTTTGAATTGGTTAAGCACAACTATCGTGTGCCACCTTTGCCAGACACAGAACTTGCGTGTTACTTTTGTCCTGAAACAGGTGATGGAAGTGGTTTTAGTCTGGAGAAGAAGAAGCGTGAGGGCAACGGTGATGTGGTGGAGATGGTGAAAGGCTTACACGCCTTCATGGTCGGCGACGAAAGTGTGGCTATCAAAGTGAAAATAAGAAACGACAGAAGAGTTGGGTTGCGTGTTGAGGTTGAAAATCCCATGAAGCTTACGATGGAATATACGAATCGTGTGTTTTTGAAAATGGGGCAGCGGATGGAGAATGAGATGGATAAGAATGTGATCTCCCTTTACAGAAACACCATGTCTCAACTTCAGGGCTCCTACCCTTACCCTTACCCCCACAACTACCACTGATAATCTTAGGACAAAATTTATATGTTTATTGTTATGCATTTTTATAGTTCTTAGAATAATGATGCATGGCACGTTATCAAATGTAACTTTTTTTTATCAGTAATAAAAAATAAATAAATGAGAACAATTTCAGGGGTGGTCCAACCCTTATACATAAAAAGCATTATTACCAACTTTCAACCAAGAAACACATTTCAACTTAAATAAGGAACAACCAAACAAACTCAAGAAAACATTAAACAACCAGCCTCATACAATCTACTAGTACGTAAAGGAATTACAACATAACTTTGCAAAAATCCAAAACCAAACATTTACCTATACCAATGCAAATACCTCGAGCGCATCTACCACACCCTTGTCGAAGGTCACCGAGTTCCTATGTCTTCAAATTCCACTAATAACCCCAACTCAAATCGCTCCCCAAATGTCATTAATCACGTCAGAATGCAACTCTTATAATTCTCTGAAAGGATATATATAACAATGAACCTTGTTTTTGGTGCATAATGTGCTGTTTTTGTTGCTTATAGTGCTAGGGATTTGCAGTAATTGCATTTGTACTAGCTAAAAGATTACAATAAAAGAAGAATAGTGATAATTTCACACCCTACTCCAAATTACATCTATGCCTATTATTTTACAAAAATATCCTTATCATAATAATTTTTTAACACCCTATTTTTCTTTTGCTCCAAATTACACCTTTTTTAAATGTTGGATTACTTATATGATAGGGGTATTTTTTAACAGCCCTATAACTTTTCTGTTTTGCTACTCAATCCCTGCCAGGTTTTGCACCAACTCCCGCTACAGCAACGATGCCTTCAAGAGCTCCATTCTTCCAACATCCTCCATTTCATTACTTCTATCACCTTCTATCTGCTGCAACTTCATCACAATTCTGCACAGAGCCTCTAGTAAACTAAGCTTATTTTTATTTTGAATGTGGAAAGAAAAGTGATCCATCACACCTTTGGAACAAATATGAATAATATGAACACCTAGAGATAAAGATATGAAAAAAAAGACAAACAAACATATATATAATAGCTGAAATATGACAAACAAGAAGCTAACCATAAATAACGAATGCTAAAGTGTTTGTTTAATGCATTTTTTTTTACTAAAATTTATTAATTATTGTATATATACCTAATGATACTAAAGTACGAGAAATTAGTCATGTAAATTTTCAATTAAAATTTACTAAAATAGAAAAGCAATCGACAGGTTTTCTAATATATTTCGTTTTGTTAAATAAATAAATTTGATAAACCATTCAATCATCTTATCGTGCAAAAAAAAAATGTTATTTCCAATTAACTATCAATATTCATATTAGTTATGTCAATTTTTTTCATATATTAAAAATATTTTAATAAGACACTTCCGGAGGAGTATTCCAACCCTTTAAGCCAACAAACATATTTTTCAAGGATGGGTGATCTATCCTTCGGAAGTATTCACTTTGGCACAATTAAAGGCTTGGTCTTGGATAACTTCTAAAACTGTTTCTGCTAGTTTTACTCACTCAGGGCTTGTATGTTTTCAATAAAGTGAGCTTTTATAAGAGTTACTCCTGTGGTTTGTTGTTCTAACCTTCTGTTGTTCTTTTTGCCCCTTGTTGTGGTTGCAAAGAGATTGTATTGGGTTTGGTTTTGGTTTTAAGTTTGTACGGGTTAGATTTTGAATTTGTACGGGTTAGTTTTGAATTTGTACGGGTTAGTCTTGAAAGTATACGGGCTATACGAGTTTTTAGTTTTTAGTGGTAGATTTGTTTGTCTCTCTTTTGTTGGTTTAGGAGACCAGATAAATTGTTTCATATTTTTTAGGTATGTATAAGGGTTGAACCACTCTTAGGTGGTTCCTGTTATTCAATCCTTTTGCTGATAAAAAAACATAAAACATAAAAGTTTAGGCTTAAAAAAAAACAAACTCTACCGCCAGAACCAACCACCTACTTTTTCTACAAAAAGACCAGCGAATCTGATGGCACACACCTACATAAAAAAGCATATAACGTAAAAGAGAAAAAGCAATTAACATGGAGAAGAAACAAGCACCCTTTTGCTTTGAGAACAGAACCAGATAACCAAAACATAATAGGGTCTGAGCAACTTCTTCATTTAGGCAGGCACTCCAAATTGAGAGTTCTTAACAATCTCCTTCTTGTATACCAGCACTCCAATAAAGTGAAGTCACTCCCACCAGCTTTCTGAAGGCACACCGAAGCATCCTAACTCTTTGGCTTCCTTCCTTAGCTTGACTCTGTGAGAAGCATTGAAGACCCCAAAACATCTTTACTGCATATCACCTTTCCTGCGCATAGCCAACATTGCTTGGTAGCTTTGCAGTTACCGGAACAAATCCCTCCTACATCAGCTAACACACTTCACCTGTAACGCACTCCATCTTAACTGGTAACACCACACATCTACACACCTTCCTTCAACTTCTAGTCACCTTCCAAACACTTCCTGCATGGTTCCAGTTCCCATCAAAGGAGCATGAGGCTAGGCCAGCACCTCCAAACCAGGAGAGAAAGATCTGCCATAGGCAAAGAAAGTGCCTATTCTCTGTGTCCAGCATAATCATAGTCAACAATCCCAGCCAATCCAGATACTCAGAAAGCAGCTCGCTAACAACACTTTTATTTCAAGCCAGAAGCAGATAAGCATCAATACAACACCTCACAGCACCACTAGATCGCCCTTAAGCCCTCTGCCTCGCCTTCCCACTGATAACTAACATCGGAAGCAATACAAAGGTATACCTTGCACATATACATACACCACCAGATAAAGCAGCATTACTCATCAGACCACTCAACCCCAAGATTCAATCCAATACATCTTCCCCATCTTCAGACACCTCATTGGTTGACCCCATCGCTCTCTACTGATAACAGTAGCTACTCTCCTCCATAAACTAGAACGCCCATACAACCGTAAGAGCTCCCCCTCCCTCTTTATACATAGCTTTTGATGCATAGGTTGGGATTGAGTAGCCAATCCGAAAAAGAGTATGTGAAAGAAGGTAACATGTGTTTCAACCAAGCCAAGATCTAAGTTGTGCCATTTGGAAAGTTCTTCTGCGTCAGATATCCCTGCTTAAAGATAACATTATTTCTCTGTTCCCAAATGCTCTTTACTATAGCAACCCACAAACCTTTCCACACCAAATTTTATTTAGGGTTCAGGTAGCACCTCAAGTCTTTATGTTGGACGATCAGAATACCTATCCATTTGAAAAATAACACCCATACACGTTGAGCTACGGCACATTCCACAAACAAGTGTTGGGTACCCTCTTCCGGTGCCTGGCAGAGTGCACATGACGACAAACTAACCATCACCATTCTCCTTATCAAGTTGCTTCTTGTTGGAATTTTGTCCAACAGAATCCTCCATGCAATTGCGAGAGCATTAGGAAATGCTTTAGTCTGCCACAACTAGTGAAAGATGGCCGATTGAGCCCCTGTGGCTAAGCAATTGTAAGTTGATTTCATGGAGAACTTTTCTGTGAAATCACCTCCTCACAATTGGAGGTCCTTTTCCTTCCTTTTCATAGAGCCCATGGCTATAAGCTTTAACGTTTCTTCTTCTTGGAAGGATTGCCACTCGAATTTGGCTCTCCTCCACCTGAGATGCCATTGCCAACTTGAATCTTCTCACTCTCCTACCTCATACACCAACCTCACCAACCTCCCCTAGTCCAAGTCCAATGAGATAGAGTACAACCTAGGGTACATAGAAATAAGCTTGTTATTGTTGTGTCTAATTTCAGTAATATTTCATATTAAAATATAGGCACTTATGAGTATTAATTGCTAAAATAAATATAAAATAATCTTTAATTTATGGAATTATACCTTTTTACTTATTTTATGATCTTTATTTGAATAAAAACATTTTATTCCCAAATTTGGTTTTAATTTCAGGTTTTTATGGAATAATGAAGATGATTGGTTTAAAGAAGAATAATATAATTTAAAAGGAGAAAGATGAAAGACCTATAATGCATAAGTGCACAAAAAAGCCCTAATGTGCGATGCAGGAAGTCACCTTACCCTAGCAGCAAATTATGTTAAATAGGGGGCTAGAGGCATAACCCTGGTGTGCTAAATTGAGAGGAAAACACCATTGAGTGAATTGTAACCCAATTGGGGGAGAATGGAATGTGCTAGAAGTATGCGTGGCTAATTCTACCATTTGGGATTGAGAGTAATTTGCTTGAACTCTTATGTATTGAGGTGATATCTTATATATTGAAATATTCCGTTCTTGATTGATTATTGATATTGTTGTTTTACTTCTAAATTTCTGTGACAAATTGAGAATCTTAAATTGAGAGGTATTTGTAGGGTTCGGACCTAAACAATAATGTAATATACTTAACATATTTGAGTGCTAGAGATAGACTTACTTGAAGTGTTAATTGTCATTAACATTTGAGTGTGATTCAAAGTTGTCTTTATAAGTATGCGAGAGATCGATATTTAAAAAACATTCTTAAGATTTTATATGCGAGAGATCAATATAAATGAATTTTCTACAAGTATCAATTTCAATCAAAGAACTTAATATTGACATGCTAATCAAAATACAATACATGAGAGCGAGAGAGATGAAACTTAATCCCTATTTTTCCAATTGAAGCAACCACTCTTTGATTTGATTTGTTTTCTTGTTAATTTTTGTCATTATAACAATTCTCCAACCAGTTTTTATTATTTTGTTTTTATATTTAGCAAATATTGTACTTGATAATTAAATTGTTTCTTGTGAGATCGATATTCATCCTTAGGGACAATTATTACTTCTGACAACGTGGTGCACTTGCCGTAAAAAGTCATCACCCGTCCAGGTATCTTCCCAAAACCTGACTTTATCCCCCAACACCGACTTTCCAAACCAAAGATTCTTTGAACCAACCATCTACATCTCCCTCACCACAAACTCTAGACAAATCCCTTCACCACCAAGAATGGTACTTCTTGGGCAGCTGACGACGACTAGCTTCGGTTCCATATTTAGAAGTTAATATCCTTCCATTTTCCTTTTTCTTCGGCTCACAAACTACCATTTCCATTTGGCCAAAAGAGCTCCATTAAACTTTCCAATATCTTTAATCCCCAACCCTCCTTCCTCCAGAGGTTTGCAAATATTAGTCATCATCATTTTAGGGTATTAGTGTTAAAAACTTTATAAAAAAATTAATGTAAATAAAATTGTATATAAAACATTAATCACCATCAATTTTAATTTAAAAAATATGAGATTTCTCTTTCAAAATGTAAAAAATAAAGAAGGATGGAGTGACGAGCTAGTCCACCCTGTCCCTTCTTTAACCCACTGGATTGACATGTTAGGCGGATCATACCAATGAAATTGGTAGATTCAAAAAGTTAACCTGTCCTACCTAAATAAGGGTTAGTTGGCGAGTCGTCACTTTGTCATTCTATGTATTATTACTCTACAATCCCATATCTAATCTTACTAGAATTTTTATAAAAGTAAAAGGTATTTTTTTTAAAAAAAAAATATCTTTATTCCATCTAATTTTTTCAAAATCTAAATTTGATTTTCCTTCATATTTGTCATAATATGCTTTTATCAAACCACCATCCATCCACTTAACTTATTGAGTTCCTTCCACCAAACTAGATCATAATTACTCTAAGTTTGCAAATTTAAATTTTAATATTTCTTCATAATCCATTATCTGCGGTTGCTAATCTCCATTTTTATTTTGGGCATAATTAAAAATTTATATTTCCTTTGTGCCTCAATCTCCTGGTTCCTTCGGTTTATATATATTCGACTACTAACTGGCGAAATTTTCTTTCCTCCATAACACCATCCTCACAAAAATCTGTGTTGCGAAGGATATTGCTTCAAATGCTGTGTCCTGTTAAGAGATTATAGTTGTCGTTGCAGAATTAAATAGGTTCAGAAAACTTGAGATGGAGAGAATGAAATTTGACAAAGCTTGTTTTTTTTATCAGTAATTAGGGTGTCCCAACCCTTTAACAAGATCCACAAATCTAACCTTCTTTGCCTCTTAACCATCCCTACACTAGTGCTAAAACCAAAACAGGGCAGCAGCAGAGCACACAAAGGCCAACACTACACACTCTGCATCACCCTACAAGCACCCACAACACTGCAGTTGTGTAAAACTGCTACCCATGATAATACTAACGAGGCATAAACGCTAGACTCAAACTATACAGCATGACCATGAATACGAACCTGCCCAAAAGCTCCAACAAAAACAGAGTAAACCATAACAGAAAATCACCTCATCACTAGATGTTACAAAATGGACTTTAAGCCTAACTCAACCCCATAACACCGGTTCATGAGTTAACACACCCTCTCACGATAGACTCAACAAATACTCACTAGGATAGGCTCGAAATGACTTTAAGGTTGAGGTTTGCACCCACTTATATACAATGAAAGGCTATAATCTCTAGTCGATGTGGGATCTCCAATAAACCAGTGGACAATATAAGTGCTAGAAAGAAAGCGGTCATCTCTATGCATAGACATAAAAACAAAGAGGATGAGCACTGTAAAACCGGGCTTCAGAGAGCTAAGATACGCCCTTTAAAGGGTACTAGATCCAGAGAGAATGAGCACATCACCTTAGCATGTCCCTCAACTGGTTCTGCACATTATAATTTAACATTACACCACACCATATGTTTCATTACCTATGTTCTATGCCTTCACGCAGTGTACAAGCAAAACTGAAATTAACGCAAAAATTGAGAGAAAAGTGAAACGGCAGATAAATTAATACAAGAAAAATTAGTTTTAAAAATTAATTTATTAATCTCTAAAATGATAATATTGGTTATTACTGGGTATCACTGGGTAACGCACATGAAAATCTTGGTTATACGGTTAGTTCGAGATATGGTTAGTTCGGCATATAGATGTTTAAAGACAAAAGATAGAAGAGGATTTTAGGTTGTTATAGGAGTCATGGAACATCAAGGCTTTATCATCATCAATGACTACTACATGAAGAGTTCTGGCTAACAAACAGACTCCCAACAAGAGTCAATTTGGAGAAAAGAGGATTAATCTATACGAGGGGAAGAAGAGGAAACAAGGAACCATGTTTTCTTCAAATGCAAAGTAGCCCGGAGGGTTTGGTGTTTATGTTGTGAGTGGGTGAGTGAGAAAACAGGGTTTTTGTTTTTGTTGAATGTAATGCAGGAAAAGGAAGAAGGAAGTTGAGAATATGGAATCGGAATTTAGATTGTGCAATTCTAATACAGATTTTTGCTCCTTTGTGGCAACAAAAGTTTTGTTCCAAGAGTCTAATTATTAGTTCTTGATCAACATTTGAATCTGGTGCAAAATCATGCAGAGGTGCAACAAGCAGGATAAGGCTAACACAAGTTTAGGAATAAGGTTAATATGTAATTATGCAGGATTTGTTGCATAATGTTGTTAATGATAGCTGAACTTGTGGAGTTGCCATAAGTTCTCTTAGCCTTTGTTCTTAACCAATTTGATAGTTGTTCTGTAATTCTGGAATAATTAGCGAAGTGTTTTTTTTAATTCATTTATTATTTACTGAAAAAAAATTAATTTAAAATTAATTTAAAATAGATAAGTAATTAGATATGAATTTATAAACTATCTTATAATTTTTTATTAATAATAAAAATTACTTTAAATATCAATAATTTTTAATTTATAAAATAACTTTTAATTTAATTAATATAATAACTAATTAGTTTTTATCTTTAAATTATTTCATAAATAATAAATAATCATACCCAAAAACCTATTCCGACATTTAAGAGGAAACAAATGGAAAGAAGGGTGTTCTCCAATGCATACTTAATCATGTACACTTATTTATGCCGGTTTAACATGTAAAACTGATATAAGGTTATTACAACTGAAATTTTACATTACCCTGTTTATTTATTCATTTTATTCTTTAATGATAAAGAAAAAACTGAATTTTCTAATATTTTAAATTTTAAAACACTAATTTTTAGTTTCATAACTCTTTACATTTTAAT
>Ga0123341_1007392_pt1 | contig 10002 bp, 8 predicted proteins | sample Turbeapinknodule_FD_89959 | JGI IMG/M metagenome (GOLD analysis project Ga0123341, IMG submission 89959) | Root nodule microbial communities of legume samples collected from Mexico - Turtle bean Mexico pink nodule | ecosystem: Host-associated > Plants > Roots > Nodule | place: Mexico: Nepantla...
ATTCAAACTAAGTAATCAAAATTTTAAATTTGTTCATCAATTAAAATATACAATTTTTATTACCATTTATTAATTTTATAATTAAGTTATACAATATAATATTTTATTTTTATATAACTGTCTACAAAACGAGTTAAAGGTGCATAAATAATAACTAAAGTTTAGACTAATAACTAAATATATTTCATGACGGGTGACGGGTCTTACAATTATTCCCAATAATAAAAAAATTCGTCCTCAAAAATTAGCTTACCAAGAAATATTAGGATATTACTCTCTTATCTTCTCTTTTATTTTTCAAGTGGAATCACATCATAACCCAAAATTTTAACTGACTTCCCTTTAAAAGAGATATCTTCTATTTAACTATATCAGAACTAGAAGAAAATTGTGATCAATTAATCTATTTCCTTAGTTACAATACACGAAGAACATAATGAATGTTGGTTAACGGAAGAGATAAACAATTTATAAGCAATAAAACTTATTCAATTAAGAATCTAGTAAGAACCTATGAATTTTGGAGTCATTTTTTTTTATATGATTGCTCTCCTTACACCAAGGAATGATGTACACTCAAAAAATCATGATTACCCATAGAGAAACTTAAAGGTCTTCTTCATTTATCTGCATCAGATGTTTGCATGATCGAAGATGTCTTCAATAATCATAGTTCTCAAAATTTTGCTCACTGTTGCTGATAACTGAAGTGATGAAAAATACGTTGATTTTTTTTTTCTTGACTAACTTCCTTCTGGTGCATATCAATGAATGATGACTTTTTCCTCCTTCTCAAACAGACGATCTATGTCAACCCCATGACATTCGAGCATTTCACAATATTTATGCTGAAAGGTTCTAATCAAATTGCCTAAGAGATTTTGACATGACCTAACTCAAAGATCCACAACTTTGTTGTATTCTAACATGAACATAAACATTTCACACCAACCTCTCCGCAAACATATCTCTAATAACAATCATGTTATCCAATTCAATCTTATACGAATATAAGCAACACCAAGTTCCAAAGAAATGGAATCTATAGAACCTTGAGATAGGTATAACTAAATCAAAATGGATTCTTCTCATATTTATTAGGAGAACCTCTTTTACTTTCTAATGGTCATATGTGGTGTCAACATCAACTCATTTTGTTCTTCAACTTTGAGCAAAAATATTATCATATTCAGAAGGACATGTAACATGAGTTACTAAAGACCTCTGCTTATAACTAAAAGTAAGATCTACCACCATCTCACTCCACCCAATAATTCATTCTCTCCCTTATGAAAATATAAAGAATAACCTCACCAAACAAAAACTTCCTTGACATTAGTTACAGTACTCAATGTCACCTCTTCTCCACTTTTGTCAAATTGAGACCTCTTATCTCACCCATTTATTTGCATTACCTTAAGCATATAATTCCCTTCCCTAGGTAGAACATGTGAGTCTTCATTAATCTGTCCCATATTACTCGTAGATTCATTTGTCTTCACTGTATATGGAAAGTAGGTATAAAATTCATGAAAATATTATTACACTTCCATCCTGAGAACATCAAACTATGTTAACATACTTCCTAGTCATTGAACTTTGATTTTTGTTCGACCTTTGATTTTTTTTATTTTTTTTTATAGATAAACAAGTAACTACATACTTGACTTTATCTTCCTTCATACCATGTCACCAAATAAACTTCCTGAAATCTTGATACCCTTGGATAATACTTAGATGTCATTGAACTTGCTTTCGTGACTCTTAGATGACCCATCTTCAATTTGCATCCTTGGCGCACATGTTTTGTTTCTAAATCTTAATATACCATTCGTTCCCCACGGAGAACTCTTTAGTTTCATCAGAACATAATATTCTTCAAATTAAATTTCACCAATTTCTTTACTCTCACTTTTTCTAGAAACTCGTTAGTAATAACAAATGTACTACAACTTCCAAATTTAAATTATTGAAACTTCCACTCAACTCCAACCATATAATCTTAAGTATTGATACTTATGTCTCCTCCTGACTTTAACCATCTGCAGTGACATTTCTTTTTTCCAGAATAGTATTTCCAATAAAACTAATAATCTTTCAAAACTCCATCCGTTTTCTCCAAAAGGAATTATGCATCGTTCATTACTCAGTCTATCATAATCCATATTCCATTATGTATTCTCACTGTCTGTGGGAAAAGAACCACACATATAACAACACAACTTTATTTCTACTTAGTCACGTCCAATGGTTGTAACATTATCCCAGGTCTTTGATACTCCACTTCAATCTTTTATAGGTCAGACAAACAAGGACCTATGGAGTCACTTCCTCTTTATGTTGAACCATCACAAAACTTCTTCAAATATTATCTTAGTTATGCGTGATGCACATTAGATCATCATTCTTTTTCTTTATACCTTTTACACTAGACTATGTTCTCTAACTTCTTTTTTTCAAATACAAACAACTTATCCTAAACCTCATAATTCCCCTTTTACTTCCATAATGAAATTCTTAGTTCACTTAGTTCTTAGCATTCCATTAATTTGAATCTTTAACCATTACATCTAATACTTGAAACGTCTCCTTGCTCATGGTAGTTTTAACCAAATCTTCCTTCCCCAGATGATACACAAACTTGGAATCTTACTCCCTTAATAACATTACCAATCTCTTTTGTCTCGTGTTTAGTCTCTTCTGATCAAACAAGTGCTTAAGATTCTTACAATATTGGATGTAACTAATCAACCTCTTGTAACAATAAATTAAATCCACATAACTTTTTGTTTCCATGCTAGCCTTGTAACGACATCGTTACTCATTCTTACCGATCATATTTGGATCTATTGATTTTCTTATACACATATTCACTTTTACTTAAAGTTTTGGATACCTGAATCTCTTGCCTACATGAAAAAAATTGATGTTTCGTGCAACTTGATTCACCATACCATCACCCTTCAACAATCTCATTTATCTTTTGACAATCCACACATAATCTAGATTCCTCATCCTTCTTCTTTACCAACAACCTTGATATTCCACAGGATAGCATACTTGACCCAACAATCTATTTTTTCCAATTTAATTTTTTTTCAACTTTACTACTCAGATGAAGCCATTTTATAATGTGTCATTAACGCCAACCCTACTCAAGCACCAAACCAAAGAAAATTCCACTTTTTTTTTTCTTTGAAGACAACCTTGACACTTACTCAGGAAAAATGCGTATACAGCTTCACTCTGCTGAAGTACTAATTATCTAACATTTATTATTTATCTCTATTTGACGTCAAATTATGAAACAAGTTACCCTAATTCGTGACTCATTCCATACTCGTTGTGCAACTACTAATTCCATATTATTTCAATTTGGAGATGTCACATTTCTATTCATCACAATTAAAAAAAAAAGTGATGGACATAAAGTCAATTCATCTCGAAAGATTATATCTAGGTCCTCCAAAGACAGACGTTTCAAACTCACTTAGAATTTGAGTCCATCGATAATAACAACCACCTACCATGTATATAAAAAAAAAATACTACGATGAAACAAATGTTGGTGTAAAACTATTAGCTGAAAAGACCGCTTTAAAACTTGCAACCAAACACTTACCGTGATTAGATTTATTTCCCTAAAATAAACTTGTGTTCAATATCAACTACACTTAATGTAGAAATAACCATCCCAAAATATATATAAAAAGTATACTCTACTTTCAGAATTGAGATAGAAAGTCATCTTGATTTAGTCATGAGTGTGCACCCTCACCACTTTATCAAGATTCTTTTCATTCTTAATATTTTCATATTTATTCATAACAACTAGTTTGACTCAAACACAAACAAGATTTCAAGAAAAAAACTTTGTCAAACACCTTATTAGAAACTTTTAACTAAATCTTAAAGTTAGACTTCAAAAAAATCTACACGCAAGAGAAACACAATAAACCCACTACCTTCAGGTCATCCTAAGATGAACCGCTCTGATACCATTAAATGTAACATCCAAAAAATACCTCTAACTATTATAATACAAGTTCTATAGGTTTCTATACAAGCTTAGAATTTTCCAAAACATTCCTAATGCTTGATTAGTACTTATAGAAATAAAAATATTACAATTCATAGCTCAAAACAAACTCTAAAATCTTACAGGCTCTTCTGCACCTGTACGATTATCTGCTCGTGTACATAGTACAGTCATCGCAGTTTACAACACAACAAGAAAAGCAAGGGTAAGCTAGTAAATATAAAATTTTATAATATACATAATTAAATCAAAAGAGAAAACCAAATTACACAGATCAATTTCTCAATTATTCAATCTTCTTTGAATTCCAACATAAAAATCACATAGATCTCACATGGGTCTACACTTCCAAGATATTCAACAAACATAATAACAACGGACACCTTCCGGAAGACTCGTATTAAATAAGTCCTACCAGAGACTAACACCTGATCCACAAATTACCAGCGAATCCAACAAAAAGGATCAGGGTAAGTTCAATACAGCCCAAGTCGTGCATCTCATATATCACGATGTGTATGAAATACCCCATTAGCTTCTCACCACCTGATATCAATCTGTGTGACTTAGCCATCAGTGAGGCTCGGAGATCTTTGTTACCACATAGGCATCAATACTTAATACACAGATAAACATCAATCCATACATTATCCGAAATGTATGAATTCAATTCCATACAACTTTCATCATACAATATCATTCAAAATGCAATTCACAATATTTAAAATCTTATTTAACATCAAAATATAACACTTAAATACTAAACCATCAAAATCTAATATTTTTTACAAGTTTAAAAAATATGTAAACAAACAACGCAATATATAAACAAACAACATCCCTGCAAGATAAATTGAATATTGGGACCACGTCCCCTCCACATCCAGATCTTCTAGCCTAGGGTACTATTAAAAAATAAGTTAGCTTCCCTTACCTGAAACTCCACTAATGGATATTCTACCTCAAACAGGGAAATCTCTCCAAAAATTAGGAACCTATAGCAAGTTATACAAATATTACCAAATTTTAGTATATGGTAAAACAAGTTGAGAGGAAAACTTTTCTCAACTATCCCCATCAAGATTGATGACTAAATCATAGAGAAAAATAGAGAATAAGGGATATTTAGGGTAAAAATGAACTTACTTTGTTTGAAAATTTGATTGGGTAGAAATGTACCCTTACTCCTTAGCTATAGCATGACATGATCAGATTTTGAAATAGATAAGTTGTAGGAGATAAATTGAAGAGAGAAGGGAGAGATAAAATTTACAAAAAGAGAAAGCAATGTGAGAAAAAACAAAAAACAAAAGAAGGGGGAGGGGGGGCTGATAGGTGATGGGTTTTAATTTTTAGATAATTTATATTAAAAATATATATAAAATAAAATAAAAATACTGAATGCATATTCAATATTGTTATAGATTTTTTTTAGTTTTAAAATTTAGTTAAGATTAAAATATAAAATATTTACACCAAAAAAAATTCCTTTATATACTGTTATAATTATAAATTATGAATAGGTAACAATACAATAAGGATGTACCTTCTACATATGTTAGTAATACTCATAACATGACATGACATGGTTAAGTATCCTTGTGTTGATATGATATTTACAAACATATTTTTTATTTCTTTTAAAATAGATATTATATTGGTCGGAACCGAATGAGCCACGTCACTCAGCATTGTTGACCGGCCGACCGGGTGATCAACCACATTAAAGAACAAATTGACAATAAACGAAAAGTAAGAAAACATCCCATAAGGTCATACTCCACCAAACTCGAATGATACCCCAAGAAATCAGCTAACACTGATTTATTGAAGATATGTGGCAAATATACCTCCTTATAAATCCGGGTGGCACTCCAAGAAATCAGCTAACACTGATTTATTGAAGATATGCGCCATATATGGCCCATGAATCAAATATTTAATTACCAAACATTGTAAATAAGCCTTCTACAAAAGAATAAAATATGTTTTTATCATTTTTACATCATACACTCTCAATACAGAGTACTTACTTGATCGTCGAAAAACCTTCTATAGGCTTAGTCCCGATCGAGCGCTAGGAAGCTAAGGAGTTGAAGTGTTGAAGCCTGAAGGAGTGGAAGAGTTGAAGAACTAGAATACAAGGGAGCATAACTGAGGACACGATTATTGAGCGATCGACACCAACAACAATTGTTACAGTCAATCTCAACTACTATCTAGGCCCACTTTGTGTAACCCCCCGGAACCAGACCCCCTCCCCTCCTCTACCCTTTCTCTCTCCCTTCTATCTTTATCTTCCTTCTCTCTTCAATTTCTCTCTCATACCTTATCTATTCCAAAATTTGATCATGCCATGTTGTAGCTGAGAAGTCGGGGTACATTTCTACCCGATTAGATCTTCAAATAGAGTAAGTTCATTTTTACTCTAAAGATCCCTTATTCTCTGTTTTTTCTTATGATTTAGTCATCAATCTTGGTGGGGTCAGTTGAGAAAAGTAATCCTCTCAACCTATTCTACTATATACTGAATTATGTTTTGTTTGGAAAAGTTGCATTAGACCCTTATATTTTGAAGCTTATCTAGACTGGGAGGCTAAAATTCTAGAGGTTGCTTGGAAAGCAAGCAATTAAGGTAAGGGAAACTAATTTTAATTTTTAATACTACCTGTTCCTACTAGGGAGATGGGACCTAGAGAACTATTGAAGTCTTCTTCTCCTTCCTTTGGTCGGTCAGGTAGCTGGGTGATGAGCTGGGATTCTTCTCGTCCTCCTGCTTCTCCTTCGGCACTCGGTCTCGGGTGAACACCGGATGGTGGGGGTACCTGCGAAGGCACACCGACGCTCAAGTCAGTAAAGCGGGTGGTCAGCTCTCAGGTAGGTGAATAGTAATAAATGACATACCTTACTCCTTGGGATGCGTGCTATTTATATTATTCTAATGGGCCTACCTTGTTGGGCTCGTTTATCGAGGTGGATACCGCTTAAGGTTGCATTACCTAATTTTTTATGATGGATTAACTTCACTGATCTCGGTTTGAGCGTTAATTGTAATAGTGATCGGCCGTCGGCCAAGTTCCCATGGTATGGGTCGGCCATCGGCCAAATTCCCGTGGTCTCGGTCGTCTCGGCCAAGTGGGTAGTCGGCCTCGTCATCTCGGCCAAATCTCTTAAGGCTCGACTAGGTTCCCCAGGTCTCGGTCAGGTAGACTCGGTCTCGGGCAGCCAGATGGGTCTCGGCCTCGCCCATACCAGTACACTACCCTAGGCTAGAAGATCTGAATGTGGAGGGGACGTGGTCCTAATATTCAATTTCTCTTGCAGAGATGTTGTTTATATATATTGTTTAAACTTGTAAAAATATTATATTTTGATGGTTTAGTATTTAAGTGTTCTTTTTTTAATATTAAATAGGATTTTGAATGTTGTGGATTGCATTTTGAATGATATTGTATGATGAAAATGGTATGACATTGAATTCATACATTTGGGATAATGTATGGACTGATGTTTGTTTGTATATTAAGTATTGATGCCTATGTGGTAACATAGATCTCCGAGCTTTATTGATGATCACCTATGTGGTAACAGAAATCTTCGAGCTTCACTGATGATCTAAGTCACATAGACTAACATATCAGGTGGTGAGAAGCTGATGGGGGAGTTCATGCACACCGTGACATATGAGATGCACGACTTAGGTTGTATTGAACTTACCCTGATCAGACTCTAGAATGTGGCTAGGATCAGGTACGTACTTTCCTAGCTGGGATACGTGGAAAATATTGTGAATGTTAGCTAAAGGAGGAAGCAAAGCAATGTCATAAGCCATAGGGCCTATTCTCCTGATAATTTGATAAGGTCCTATGAACTTAAGAGTTAATTTCTTGGATTTGGGTGCTCTTCCTACACCAGTGAACAGTACTCTCAAAAAGACATGTTCACCGCGGAGAATTCTAAAGGTCTTCTTCTTTTATCTGCAAAAGATTTTTGCTTTCTGAGAGATGTTTTCAATCTTTCTTAAATCATCTTGACTTTCTCATTGGTTTGTTGTATTAATTATGGTCTAATTAACACGCTCTCACCATCCTGAAACTAGCACAGAGGTGTCATGCACTTTCTTCCATACAATGCCTCAAAAGGGGTCATTCCTATGCTAGTTAGGTAACTATTATTGTAAGTGAACTCTACCAACGGTAGAATTTCATCTCAACTACCCAAATGATCTAACACACAATCCTGAGCAAATCCTCTAAGGACTTGATAGTTCTTTCTTATTGTCCATCAGTCTGAGGATAATATGCTAAGCTAAGTTTGAGTTTAGTTCCTAAAGCTTCTTGAAGTGTTTACCAAAATCTAAAGGTGAATCTGGGATCTCTATCTGAAACTATGTTGGAGGGCACACCATGCAATCTAACTATCTCATCTATATAAAGCTGAGCCAATATTTTGCATAAAGATTCTCAAATCTACAGGTAGAAAGTTTGTCATCTTTGTCAACCTATCAACTATGACCCAAACAGAGTCATGCTTCCTCAAAGTACGTGGTAAGTGGGAAATAAAATCCATTGAGATATTATCCCACTTCCACACTAGAATGTCTAACTGAGTTAACATGCCTTCAGGTCATTGATGTTCTATCTTTGATTTTTTACAAGTCAAGCAAGAAGCTACAAACTTGGCTACATCATTCTTCATGTCATGCCACCAATAAGACTTCTTAAGATCTTGACACATCTTGGTCATTCCTGGATGTAAACTGATTTTGCTTTTATGACCTTCAGATAACACTATTTGTTTTAGTTCATTAACCTTTGGAATGAATATTCTATTTTTGAATCTCAAATTACCATCCACTCCTAAAAAGAAGTCTTTAGTTTTTTTTTTCAGTATTTAATAAACCCATTAAGTTCTTCAATTTTTGAATCTTCCAACTGCTTTTCCTCCACCTTCTCCATAAATTCATTAGTTATAACAAGTGTATTACAACTAATGCAATTTGAAGACATGGAAACCTTCAAATTCATACTCTTGAAATTTTCAATCAATGTTAGCTCTCTGATCATAAGCGACGATATTTGTATCTTTTTACGACTCAACAAACAACGTTTTCCTTCCCAAGATGGTATATTAGCTGGAAATCATAATCTTTCAAAAATTCAATCCACTTCCTCTGCCTCGTATTAAGCTCCTTCTGATCAAACAAATACCTCAATCTTTTATGAACACTGAACACATTAAAACTAACTCCATAAAGAAAATGTTTTCATATTTTTAAAGTTAAGACAACTGTTGTCAATTCTAAATCATGAGTTGGATAGTTTCTTTCATGCACCTTTAACTGACGAGAAGCATAGGCAACAACTTTTTTATTCTGCATCAGAACACAACTCAATCCCTGATAGGAAGCATCACAGAAAACTTCAAAAGACTTATTGGTATCAAGGATTATCAATATAGAAGCGTTACTCAACATTCTTTTCAACTCTTCAAAGCTTCTCTCACATTGTTCAACCTATGCAAAATGATGATCCTTTCTAGTCAATTGGGTCAAAGGAGCCACTATTTTAGAAAATCCTTGTATGAATCTCTTGTGATGTCCTTTTAACCCCACAAAGCTTATAATTTATGTAATAGTTTTAGGACTTTCTGATGAGCATATATTTATTCACACACAATTGCCTTAGTCATAGATTATTGGACTATAATAATAAATAAATCCATTGTTTTAATTAATATTCTTATAATTGGGTTTATTTGGGCCTTAACTATTATTATTGTTAATATTGTGTTTTTAGGGTAAATGATCTGAAGCATCTACCTTTGTGAATGAGCCAAATATGCAAAAGTCCAAGTTGCTTCTTTGAATCAAAACAGAAAACAAATTCTGAGGAGAAGAAAGAGAAAATAAAATCTACAATATCTCAGAAACAGAATTGGAAGCAAATCTTCTGCAAAATACA
>Ga0123341_1007393_pt1 | contig 10002 bp, 5 predicted proteins | sample Turbeapinknodule_FD_89959 | JGI IMG/M metagenome (GOLD analysis project Ga0123341, IMG submission 89959) | Root nodule microbial communities of legume samples collected from Mexico - Turtle bean Mexico pink nodule | ecosystem: Host-associated > Plants > Roots > Nodule | place: Mexico: Nepantla...
AATAATATTAATAATATTAATAATATTTAATAATATTAATAATATTTAATAATATTAATAATATTTAATAATATTAATAATATTTAATAATATTGGCTTCGAGTCCCACCTGCAGTTTAGTTCTAACATTAATTATAATTGTCATAGCATATATAATAATTATCAATAGTAATTGAAAATAAAAAAAAAAAGATTCAAATAATAATTAAAATTTTAAAAATAAAGTATATTAACATTATACATTAGCTACGGACTCGCAGTTGGTGTGTAATGTTGTTTTCGTTACCCACAGACTTAATATCCGTAGGTAAATTACCATTTTGAGTGTCGTTTGTATCCTTCAACATTTATAAAATTCAAAAATATATTTAGTCGTTAAATAAGCGACAAAAATTAACACTTTCATTTAAACAACAAAATGAATTTGGTTGCTGGAAAATAAACATATTTAGTTACTAATTTAGTGACAGAAACCACCAAAATGAATTTGGTCGGTGAAAAATAAATCAATTTTGATCGCTAATTTGGTGAAAAAAATTAACACTTCCATTTAGTCACTAGATTTATTTTGGTCGCCAAAAAATACACAGACTTAGTCTAATTCGATCGTGGATTTAACTATTTTTAATTTATTCAATTCAATCATCAACATATTTTTTGCTACTTTCACTTTTGGTCGCAGTTTCGGTTGCAAAACTAACTAAAATCATTAACACTTTATTCAGTCGCTATTTCATTCGCAAATTCGATATTGAGAACAATTGGTGACTATTTGATAACTAAATTGCTAATTTTTTGTAGTGAAATAACGAAAGTTATTTTAACCTTTGCTAAATACCAAAAATTTATTCTAATACCTCAGCAAAATAATTGAAGTTTTTTAACTTTTGTTAAATTTCATAGGTTTATTTTAAAACATTTACAAAATTATGGAGGTTTTTAATCTTCGTTAAGTTTCAAAGATTTATTCTAAAAGGCGAATTTTAATCATACATGTTTTGTGTAGAGTCATATTTAGTTCGCCATAAACTCCATTAGTTGAACTTTTTGATTTTGTTTCAAATTCTTCATAGATTAGAGCTCTTGAGTGTTTTTAATTTTCATTTTTAAGTTCTTAAATTACTACTACGTCCTTAACAATTTTTTTAAAGTTAGGTTTCCATTATGATCTTCTAAAAATTTCATTTTCGAAAATTTTTGGAAAAGTTTTCGTGGTGCAGAATATCAAACAACATTTGTTGTTTTTTCCATTGGATTTGTGGTGCGAACATTTGACGTGGAGGTTCAAATAAGAATTTAAAACGTGTTTCAAATTTACTTGAATTTGTTGTGCCTTTTTATCCGCGTTTTGTGCTTCATTCATCAAATCTTCTTCATTTTCTGTGAGCTTTATTGAAATTCTTCGATTGCGGAACATTGAAGCGGTGCGATTTTGGAAAAATTGCGAACGTAGGATTTTACGATTTCCGACGAATAGAAAACAGTAAACAATGAACAGTGGGGAGATTTCTTCATCTTGAAATGGTGAAAACATGAGTCAGTCTGCAAAACTTGATCGGAATAGTGCATCTTCTGGGGTGGTTCTGTTCACCGAGGCCTTCTCTATCGTGGTGGTTATATGCAAATGCAATTTAGTTGAAGAGATAAATTTTGCATTATTTGTTCGAAGTTGTTTGGTGCGAACCTTTTTTTTCTGTTCTGCTGGTTTCAACTATGATAGAATTTGTTGGTGTGATGCCTAATTGAATATGAATAATGAGACGGTTTATGAATAGAGTGAAGAAAAGTATAAACATAGATAAAATATTCGATAGGAATATCTGAAGTGAAGAGGTGGTGTAATGTAGAATGAAAGTGGCAATGAATTTGAATTTGCGTTTAATGATGAAAGGTGTTAAATTGTGTGATAGTTGGGGGCATTGTTTGAAGGCAAAATTAAGTAATGTGGATGATAGCTGTAACGCAGGGGTGCAGAGTGCAGGGTGAACATTCAGAAATTAACTGCTAAAGAACAATAAGTTTCAGGAATGACTGATTCTCCATCATTTTGAACTCTCACCAAATCGCAGGTAAGAAAAGACTAAACTACCCTTAATAAATTTGAAAATACCTTAAGTGAGATCTGCACCCAATGTCATGCACCCAACCCTATTCTTCTTCTTCGTTTGTGCGTGAACCAATGTCATGCATCCAACCCTATTCTTCTTCTTCGTTTGTGCGTGAACCAGCAGCCGCAGGCGTAGTCATCACCGTCAGCCACCTTCGTCTTCGTTCGATTTCGCAGGCAGAGCAACAGTCGCCAAGGTCAGCTTCGACATCGCACTTATCCTCTGAGGCAGCGTAAGTCGGAGAAGGAACCATCGTCGAAGAAGTCAAGGTACACTCACATGACTTCCGGATGTTTATATTTGTAATTGAGTTGTGTATTCCGGATATTTTTATCCGTAATTGATTATTGCCTTTCAGATATTTTTATCCGTAGTTGGATATTGCTTTTCGGATATTTTTATCTGTAGTTGATTATTGCCTTCCGGATATTTTTATCCATAATTGATTTTTGACTTGCGGATATTTTTATCCAGAATTTGTTGTTGTTCTGCGGATATTAATATCCGTATTAGTGTTAGGTAGTTAGGGCACTTGGCTTCTAAGGAATTTTTTATTTGTTCTTTTATACTATCTATGTTATAATTTTTTATATATGTTGGATTGAATGTTAAGCAAAGCTTCACCACAATAATGAACTTCCTCTCCTCTGCACCTCACCATACACTATTTTTCAAATAGAAGAAGAGAATAGCTTAATGGAAATTTTAAAAATCCGTCCGGTGCCAATCATAATTGATCGGGTGCAAGAAGCAATTGCGTTCATGAATTTGTTACTTAAGTTTGGCTAGGGTAGGCTTGGATTGGTCTTTGTGGGCGTGAATAGAAGTACAAATTTGCTGTTTGGAACAAGAGTACATGCTTCTTTTGTGTTTGTAGCATCAACCCTTTGCGCTCACTGCACCACATTTTTCTTCGTGTCAAGATCTGAATGGTGCCAATTCTTTTGAATTCTAAAGTGAAATTTCAATTGTGAAAACCAAAACAACTTTAGAAATTTTATATAAACATTGTTTTTTAAATAATACATGAGTTATTATTTAATAATTAGGTATCAATCATGCCGAATGAATATATAAATAACGAACAAATTTATATCTTTAAATAAATCCTTTTACATATAAATGTAGAAAATCTAAGTTATTTGAAGTTTATAAAATGTTTATGTCTGCTGCAGCTTGAGGCTATCCACACATGCAACTGAGCAAGAGCTTGAGACAACAGACAACAACTTTGTGGTGGCTTTTCTAATGGTTTGGTGTTAAGAACACAATGCCGGAGGTGGGGGCTGAGATTCATCTTGTACCGGTTATTTTTTTAAGGCCGAATCATTTCTGGAAAAAAAATTATAGATCAGCCAAGAACCTTTCAAAAATTTTGTTTGGTAATCTACTATAGTGTTATTCTTAGGTTTCCAATTTGTGTGCTTACGTTCAAGAGAAGGGTGAATTGTATTTAAATTGATTTTCGCAAAAGGTAGTTTAGTCAATTGACAAAATTTCAATTGATTGTTTTTCAAAATAACATATTGAAATTTTCTAAAAGAATACGGATTAAAAAAAAACTTGTTATTATTAAAAACAATTGATTAAAAAATCTCAGGCACACAATTCTTAAGGCACAAATCTATAAATCAATTTCACTTAGAAAACACTTGAATCTATTTTAAAGAAAGAAATTTCATAATTAATTGCAAGAGATTATTTTTAAAAACAACTAATTATTTTTCTAGTTTTAGTAATAGAGCAAGAACTAACAGATTAAACATGAAAATAACTGATTCTTTTTCTAGCTAAAGTAATAAACGAGAGATATTTCAGCTTTCAAGAACTAATGCAGAATCCAATAAAATCAAACAAAGTTTTCAAGAAACTTATTGATTCAAACAATGTAAATGTATACAAACAAAATCAACGTACAGAGTTCCACACATAATTGCTTAGAACATTAGTTTTGTTCAATTCAGAAAGCCAATGAGATCTGCAGATAAAGCAACCAATTGATTTTAAAAACAACTGATTGAGTTTTAAGCAGTAAGAACAATTATGTTGAAAAATAAAGTGCAATGATAAAGAGAGCTTAAAGCACACCAAGATTTATACTCATTCACTCACAAAAGAGTTACATCAAGTCCCACCTCACACAAAGATGAAACTCGCTAGATTAACAAATTCTTTTTACAAAAGAATATAAAAAAACAATTCTTGAACACTACAAGAACCAAACCACACACTGGAACACTCTGTCACAGTTATGATGCCCACCAAGAAATCCTATCGTGGCACTTACAAACAAAAAATTATAACACAATAATGAAAAGGAACGGAATAACCTTAACTATGAACCAAGAAACTCAAAGGGATCTCCCAATTCTCAACAACATTTTGAATAACCTTTGACCTCAAGTTGGATGATGAAAATTAGGCACCAAGAACACATAATGGAAATTGTAACTCTAATAACTTGTTATTGAATTAATTAACAAGTAATGAACTCAAATTCAAAAATTAAAAAGCATTCAAAGACATATATTTTTAACACAATTAGAACCATTAGGTCAAAGCAAGAAACATCAATTCAACAAAACTACTACTAAGAATTGTTGACAATTATGAACTAACATGACTTGACATGACTAGAATTAGATTAAAAAAGAATCACTCAAAACACACTGTTATCGCAATTAAAACATCAAATACTGAAATAAGACTTAATCAAAATAAAAGTACATACATGGATTGCATAATTGGAGCCCTAAACACATGATATGGATGGTTCAAGATAGAATTTAAAATTTGAACTCGTTAAACCTCAAATAGGCACAAAATAAATGGTAAAACAATATTAAAAACAACTCAAGACAATTAAAATGAAATGTAGACAACAAAAAATATCAAAGAAATACTAGAAAAGAAGAATAACTCACTACACCTTTGTTTGAACCATAGCTCTAGATACCAAATAATGGAGTTCCTTTTTCATGATGTGAAAACTAGCACCAATTGGCTTGTAGGTGGAAGCAGAAGCAATGAAGGAGTGAAGCCAATGAAGAACTCAAAGAGTTCTCATGGAACTTGTAGTGTTGTGAGGTCTATTAGAGAGTGATAGGTGAAGCCTAATCACTTTGAGAGGGGAAGGAGATCAACAAAGGTGTCTAACCTAAATAGAGGCAAGACAAATAGATTTCTTCCTTGCAATATTGGCAATATAACTCTAATATTATTGATTTGAAAAATACCAAGCCTTGGACCTTCATTTATAGGTGAGGAGGCCGACCAATTACAAGGGAATTTGGAGGGGAATTTTAATTCAAAAGATAGCACTAATTCTAGGCACATGGCAAGTGGGATGACAATGTGAACAAGGAGTTTATCTTAGGCGTGTAAAGTTAATATGTGACCGACCTATGGTTTAAGATGGGCCAAGATTGAGATCAATTATACCCTAGGTAGGTTTAGAAACTCTAATCCTAACCCTAGTCTACTCAAGGAAAAAATACAAGTCCATAATCTACACTACTTGACCTAATTATTTTGCAAGTAAAAGTAAAATCCTATTCTAATTTTTACAACTAACTCATGACTCTTTAAACATGTATAAAAGTATGTATTTGCTTGGGGTAGCCTAGTCTCACTCTTCTTGTATTCTTCTACTCATTGTCTTAATGGTTGGTTCTTTGTTAGGGGCTCTGCCATCAGTAATAGTAAAATCATGCATTAGTAAGTGAAAGTATGTCAAGGGACTCAAAGTGTCACTTGCACTTTCACGACACGTCTAGTTTACTTTCTTTATATTTTCTTGTTTTCTTTGCTTCTTTCTTGTTTAATTTCTTGCTTTCTTTTATTTTCTAATTCTTCATGATACTTAGGGTATTTTCTCTCAATTTATAATTTATCTTGCTTTATTCACTAGGAAACCTTGCACACACACATTTAGGGAAAATTGTTTTGAAGTTTCTTTTGAGGAAAATTGGCTAAGTCTATTTGAGGAATCTCTAGCTAGGAAATACTTTGGTAATTAAGCGATCCAAGTAACTCACCGCTATTTTTTAGGAGTGAACTTAGAGAAAACCTGACTATTTGACCTTCATAGAAACTTCCAACCTCAAACCTATTTGTGAAATTTTTTTATCACTCATTATTGAATCAAAATCTGTGTGAAAATATTTTTTCTTAATTCAAAATGAGTGATCATAATCATGTATCTAGTGTACAAGGAAGTAATAGGGAACCAAAGGGGGAGTATGGGGGGAGAGAGGAGACCATACTTTTAAAATAAAATTTAGAAAAATAACAAGAAAGCATGGAAAATATAAATAAGAAATTTGATACCTATGTTTACACAAATGACCCTTAATCAAAATAAGGGCAATGGATATGAAGAAGAGGAACCTAGGCATAGAAGAAGGAGTCTGGCTCCAACAGGGCAAACTGAGGGGTGGTGTAGTCCACAATATAATGAAGATTATTATGTACCACACCCAAAAAACTATCATAGGCCTATATATGAACCTTTTCCTAGAGAACCAAGGATAGACCTTCCTCCTTTTTATGAAAAAGATAATGTAGAAGAATTTTTAGATTAAGAGATGAAAGTAAAACAACTTGTTTGCCAGTAACCATGTTGATGAAAAAAGAAATTTTTCCATGGCTACACTTAGCTTTTAGGGACCAACAATGTATTGGTGGACCGGTTTAATGAAACACCCTCTTATTCAAATTAGAAACTGAAATAAATTGAAAAAAATTCCCTTAGGAGAATCCTAGGAAAAAAATGGAATTACTGATTTTGAGGGTTGGTATTGAGGAAGACCCTAGGGTTATCATTGCTAGATTTTAGAGTGGGCTTAACCTATAAATTCAGGATAGGGTTGAAATATTTCCTTTTAATGATTTAAATGATTTGGTTCAACTATGTGTTAAGGTATAACAACAAGTGAAGAGAAGGTCTACTTATACGAGAGACTATCCTAACACATCCTATTCTAGGAGAGAGCATAACAGGGAGAGTGATGCAATTGTCCTTGAGATTTGGGAAGATCTGATGGAAGGAAGCGAAAAACTTGTATAAATCCATGGAGTAAAACACCGAATGGTCATGGAGGAGAAGTGGTTTAGGCATGAGGTTTTAGGTGCAAGGGCCAAGGAAGAGGTTAGGACAACTTCCTTGAGTTTCTAGAATGCAAAAGAGCATCATAGAGGGAGAGACTTGGAGAAGTGTGCTAATAATTTCATAAACATAATTTCATATATCATTCAAGTCTAGAATTTAAAAGAGAGGATCTTCTTATTTATAGACTAAGAAAGCTCCTAAGATGATTGTCCAAGTTCTACAAAACTCTTCATTCACAACATGACATCTGACACCTTATAATCCTCTCCATTGGTGGGTTACCATGTGGCAATCCAAGACATTAAGTAACTCTCCAATGGCATCAAGACAAGTGACACTAGGAGGTTGAAGCGGCATTGGTATGTGGCACCTAAGGAAGTGGAGAAGCATGAAGAGTGACTTTGGATGAGAGACACATGGCTTCTTCTTGGAAGCCTTGAAGTGGGGCCATGTTGTTGCCTTCTTCTTGGTCTTTTAAGGCCAAAAATCCTACACTAACTTTGCCCAGAATACAAGGCCCAAAAGTACTATTCTATTATTTACAAAATTTATACAAAACTAAGGCAGATGTTTCTACTGTAATCTTCAAGTTGATCCCCTGCTCTTACTTGAGAGAAAAAGATGGCGTTAGCAAGGATGGTCCTCCATCAGAGGGTTACCCCTCCAAATTTGGGTATGATGGGTCTAGGGGAAAGGATATAGAAAAAAAATAAAAATATAGAAGAGACTCTTCCAAGGACATTATGGTTCTAAGTGTCCCAAAAAAATAAATATGGTTTTAAAGGACTATGACAATGATGGTCCTAGTGGCTCTATATCCCCACCTAGTGAGGATGAAATTTTGGAATCTGAAGAGGATATCCAACCTTGTGAAGGTAATCTCTTAATGGTGAGGAGGTTACTTGGCAGCCAACCTATGGTGTTGGAATAATTTCAAAGGCCTTGTAGGTAAACATGTAGACTCTCTTCTTGCCTCTCCAATTAGGGTTTTGACTTCCCTAATGGAGAGGGTTTCACCTTGACTTCCATTTGGGTCTAAGACTCTCCAAATAAAGGCCTATTCAAGCCCAAATTGGTCCAAATTAAGCCCACTTATGTATCTATTTTTTTAGACAACAAAAATCCTACATTTTTATAAGACTAAAAAGAAGAAAAATGTTTTAATATTCTTCTCTTAATGGTGAAGAGGTTAATTGGCAACCAATTTGTGGAGTTGGAACAATCTCAATGGGAAAACCTATTCCATACTTGTTGTAAGGTTTTTGAAAATATTAGTTCAGTGATTGTGGATAATGATACCTATTGCAATTTTTGCAGCTCTAGATTGGTTGATAACACAATTTTTTCTCTCCATCCCCCTCAATATTCTAATTATCTTAATCTTCTAATAACTTTTCTGAGAATACGGTCCCTTCTATCATTGAATCCAAGAAAGAAATATTATCAGACAAAACCAAATACACCTAGTTGTAATGGCAATGGTTACTTACACTAAGTGACATTTCCTCTTCCACAACCACTGAATATATTTGGTCAATAATCTCAATATTATGATTAAGTGAAGCAGTAAAACCCACCGATACTCTAACCTTTATTCTAGCATATTCTATATTTTCTAATGTTTCAGTTGCTTCATCTAATTCAACCAGAGTGGCAACCTGCTTTACAACCATACTAAAGCCTCTTTGTTCCATAATGACAAAGGAACTCCCCAACATCTCACTCGAACTACTCTATAACCTGCAATTTCTTGTTATGATCAGGGCACAATGGACTTGAATAAGCTTTTAAACCAATCCTTATTAAGTTCAACTATTTCCTCCACACTTTCTTCCTTTTCCTGAGTTAAAAGAACTAGATTGTCCCCCATGTACCTTATGTTAGAATATATAGCCTTAAACAAGAGGGGGTGAATTATTTAAAGGAGGTTTTTGAAAGCTTTTTCAGGTTCAATTAAATTCTATGTATGAATCCAGAACAAGAATCAAGTTGGCTTACAAGATCAACAATTATACAGCAAAGCAACAGAAAAACAATCGGTTGTTTATACCAGTTAAAAACACAAACAACTTAAAACAAAATTTAAAGGAGTTCAGAGTAAGAGAGAATCACTCAAACCGTTTATACTGGTTCACTCTTAAGCCAAGAGCTAAATCCAGTCCCCAGAAACCACTGGGAAAACCACTATGTAATCAAACCAAGTTATAAAAGCACAACACACCAAAGTAGTGACCTTGAACCCCTCAAGCAACACACTACCTTTAGCAAACCACACAAAGAGTATTGATCTTGAACACCTCAAGAACACACAACACTCATTGGAAACACAACAACAGAAATACAATAGGTTTAGAAAGGATTACACCTGATCACAGTACAATCTTAATTGAATACAATTGCAATCCTATTCCACTCTCACTTGAAAATTCAAAGCTTGATGTGAATCTTGAAATCTCAAAAACAAATTTGTCAAACTGGATTTCTCAAAGCTATTTCTTACTTATTTGAAAACATAAACAAACCATTTATATTTTCCAAAGATTGGTCAAAGAATTTAATGAAGGAGCGTATTCAGTTAGAAATCATTTAAAACAGATTCACCATTCAAAATTGAATTCTGTTAGGAGTTTCAAAGAAACAATCGGTTGAAACCACGAAACAATCGATTGTTTTGGTTTGACAGTTAAGTCAACCAAACCAAACACCTTTCAACCTTTTTCAAAAACTCCTAAGAGTAAAACAACCGGTTGATTCGACAAAACAACAGGTTGTTTTTCACTTAGT
>Ga0123341_1007394_pt1 | contig 10001 bp, 8 predicted proteins | sample Turbeapinknodule_FD_89959 | JGI IMG/M metagenome (GOLD analysis project Ga0123341, IMG submission 89959) | Root nodule microbial communities of legume samples collected from Mexico - Turtle bean Mexico pink nodule | ecosystem: Host-associated > Plants > Roots > Nodule | place: Mexico: Nepantla...
ATATAAAATTAATTTAACGATTAATCATATATAAACTAATTTAATGATAAATTACATAAAAATAATTTAATAATTAATTTTTTTCAAATTAATTTAAGGATAATAAATTAATTTAGTGACTAAATATATAAATAGTAAAAGATTCTATGTTGTACCACATTCATTTAAAAAGTATTTTAATTAGATCCTTATGTTTGGTCTATTATTTTTAAAAATTATCAAAATTGTGCCTGTTATACACAGTTGAACCTGATGTTTGTTAACCAAATTAGTGATTTATGGGTCTTCAATTTTCAATTGTTTGTAAGTCTCTATTTTATTGTTATTTTGTCAAAATTCGTTTTCTTTCAATTTTCTTAATTTCTCTTAAACTTTCTTAAACTACTTCTTCAAGGTGTCACTGACGCCAAACAAGTTGCACCTTTTGATATCCACAAGAAAAATCTGTTAGATGCTAAATATCATCTTAGGTTTCTTATCCATGTTATGGAACATGTTTATGTTAGTTGCTTCCTCCCTCCATTGAAGGGTTCATTTTCATATTGAATATTGCATGATTTGGACATCACGGTAAGCTGTCTAATTATGTTATTTAAGCAACAACCAGAGATATTAACAAATAAACACCACTATTGGAGCTATACACCTAAAAGTTTAGATGTTTTGTTGATGAGTTTCTTAATCCTGTAACAAATTCTTCCCTAAAAAAGTGATCTTGTATGAAGAATTTGATTATAAATAAAAATACAAATAAAATCTTTCCACAAAGCTAAAATGACAGGGAACTTCTTTCCGGACATTGAGATATCAATTTGTGATATTAAAGTCTTAACTCCACCCTATAAAACCAGCTTATGGGGGTGAGGTTTTGTACCCACTTGTCTGATAACGGCCCAATATCAGGTGACACAATAGGCCCAATAAACACTCGTTAGGATAGACTTTAACCTTGCTCTGATACGAAGTGGGACTTCAAGTCCAACTCAACTCCATAAAATCGACTCATAGGATAAAGTTTACACACGCTTATATACAATGAAATATTCTCATATCTAATTGATGTGAGATCTCTAACACATATTTAAGATGGTTGTTGTTATGATGCAGAATCTTCTATTTTTCCAAATTGTCAAATGAGGTTTGGAAATGTTAGATCATGCGGCAACAAAAGGCACCTTTAGGATCTGGATCCGATTAACCAGTCTCTAGTAAAGATGGAAGTGACATGTGCCAGAATAGCTTCACTAATGCTTTGCGTTCACAATCCTGCATAGATAGGTACTACATGAATTTCTTTCAAGCAACACCATAGAGTAAAAAAAATTGTTGTTTACAAAATAAAAATTCAACTTCTTTTATTTTTCTCAGTGGTAGAAAAGAAAGGAAGAATGGGTTCCTGCATTAACATGATAGAACATGTCCATTAGGTATGTGAGGTTGCAAAAACCTACATGACTTGCAAAGGCTCCAAATTAAGAGAATCAGGAAGTTTTATGTAGTAAACAATTTTCATAAATCATCATAGAATATCTTCACTTAATGGCATTTTTAAAGTGATGGTAACCTTTTGGGAGGTTTCTAGACGTTTTATTAGGATAAATACAACAATTATATATTCTCTGCTGTCATATACTTTATCTTGAAGCATGAACTGACACTACAAGAAAAACATGAAATAAAAACCAATTTTAGAGACAAAAAATAATTAGTTACTATAGTAACTAAATTAGAGACCATTTTAGAAACTAAAAAAAAGTTTGGTTTCTAAATTAGTTTCTATTATTGTTAAATGGTTTCTAAAATGATATCTAATTAGCTACCAAAATTTTAACTACCAATTATTTAGATTCTAAATTTGGTAGCAAAAACCTTGGTTGCTAATTAGATACCAATTTAGAAACCATTTAACAATAATAGAAACTAATTTAGAAATCAAAAAAAAAATTTGTCTCTAAAATGGTCTCTAATTTAGTCACTATAGCAACTAATTATTTTTGGTCTCTAAAATTAGTTTCTATTTCACAATTTTCTTGTAATGTGAATTTAAAGAGCCCTCACATAGGTTGTGCGTCGTGTCTCTCTGTTTTATGTAAAACCTTGGAAAGCTTGGAAGGAGTGATAGTTTGTTGTGTCTTATTTTTTTTCATAGTTCAGCAATTCACTAGGTGCTTTTAGGAGTAGAATACAATTGTTTTGTTGTTTTGGTTTTATGTATCACTTGGTTGGTTACAACTTGGCAAGAGTTATTAGTATCATATATAAACCAATTAGAATCACACAGGCTTTTGTTGGGTAATATACACCTATTATGGTGATTCTTGGGTTCTAGCTATATGTTGAAGACTAGGTTAGCAATCTTATCTCTTTTGTATAAGGGGTGGAGTACCCCTAAAGTAATTTATACTTATTTAATTTATTTTTTGAAAATAAAAAAAACAATCATTATAATCGAGATCTTGACTATTATTATAACTATTAAATATCTAGAGAATGTAGGATGTTATAATATATGGATTAAATGTGATTTCATACTAGCATTAGTGTATAAATGACATACTACAACGAATTTCTAGGTCGGTCAAACGAGAATCGGTGTAAACAAAAACGCAATGGCCTTTTTGTAAATATTTGGTACATATTCTACCGGTTAAGCCATCTAGCTAGTTATATACTGCTCTAAGACTTAGATTTTTTTAAAACTTTATTTTTTTTGGTGTTAACATGGTATATTACACTGGTTGGATGACTTAATAGGTGTAATATACAACACTCACAACAACAAAAAAGGGTTTAAAAAACTTAAGTGAGAGGGTGGTATATTACACCAGTTGGATGACTTAACTGATAGAATATACCACGTTCTCACTTAATTTGTTTTTAAACCTTTTTTTGTGAGTGCGGTATATTACACCGGTTAAGTCATTTAACTGGTGTAATATATGGTGCCTAGAGCAAGGAAAGTTTCTTTCTTCTTACTCTGTTCACCACTGTTGCTCTTCAAAAGTTTCTTTCTTCTTCGCGGCCACCACTCTTGTTGTTCAGTGTGCCACTGTTCTTCCATTCTTCCTTTTTTCGTTGCCACCAATCCTACCACCGCTGCGCCTCCATTATCTTGCCACATTGACCTTGTTCCACGCCCACAACTCCTCCGTTCACGCTCTAAGGTGAGCTTTATATTTTTAAATTTTGTAATTTTATTGTAATTTTAATTTTAAATTTAATTTTAGTTTTAGGTTTAGTTTTAATTTTAATTTTAATTATTAATATAGTTTTAAATATTTTTATAGATAATTTTTTCTGCTTGGTTTCACTATTGCCGCCACAGCTCCCCAGTTCACGCTCTAGGTTAGTTTTTTTATTTATTTTCAAACATGTTAATTTTAAATTTAATTATTAGTTTAGTTAACAATTATTTATATAGATGATTAGTTTATTAGTTTTATTTGTATTTGAAATATAATATATTATGATGAACGTCTTGGTATTGGGTCTGGGATGATCGACCCTCGACAATTTGTAATGTGTTTTATAATGTATTATGTTTGGAATATAGTGTTGTTTTAATTTGTATATGTTGGACGCTTTGATACTGGGTCTGGGGTGATCGACCCTCGACAATTTGTATTTTGTTTATATCAACTAAAAATTAGTTGATATTGATAGATTAGTTTTTCTATTACATAGTACTAGTCATTGATCGAAGTTGGATAAATGAGAGTCGTATCAGTGATCTGTATCACATTGGCGTCGAAGAATTTCTACAATTCACTCAAAAAAATGTACAAACTGTAAATGGAAGATACTTTTATCCATGTGTTAATTGTGTGAATGGAAAACAATTAGAAGTTAGGTTGATAAGAGAACATGTTCTCTGTGATGGTTTCTTAAAGAATTATACAAAGTGGATATGGCATGGGGAGTTTCTAGACGTAACACCTCTATCTGACAATCAATATTCTAATATACATTTTGAAGATCGCATGGAGGATATGATTCGTGATGTTGGAGAAGATAGTTTTCAGCAAGCACATATGTGTGATTCATTGAAAGATGATTCTGAAACACCTCTTCATCTCGGTTGTACAAGTTTAACACATTTGTCATGAGTATTAAAATTAATTAATATTAAGGCAACAAATGGGTGGACCGATAAAAGTTTCACTGAGTTGCATGAAATGCTTCCAAAAGATAATACATTGTCCACCCGTCATTTTGAGGCGAAGAAGATATTGTATCCGATGGGTATGGAGTAGGAAAAAATACATGCATGTCCCAATGATTGCATATTGTTTAGAAAAGAGTTTGAATCATTACACAAGTGTCCAAGATGTGGGGTATCACGATACAATGTGAAGGATGATGAGAGTGAGGAAGATTATGTGAAAAAGGGTCCTCCTGCAAAAGCATTATGTTATCTTCCAATCATTCCACGATTTAAACGTTTGTTTGCCAATGTTAATGATGCAAAAAACTTCAGGTGGCATGCAAATGGAAAAAAATTTGATGGATTCTTACGACATGTTTTCGATTCACCGCAATGGAAAAAATTGATTCTTTGTTTCTTGATTTTAGGAGTGATCAACGAAATCTTACACTTGGTCTTGCAATAGATGGTATGAATCCTTACGGTAATTTAAGTAGCAAACATAGTTTGTGGCCAATGTTAGTCATTATTTGTAATTTTCCGTATTGGTTGTGTATGAAGAGAAAATATATGATGTTGTTTATATTAGGATCAAGACAACTTGGAAATGACATCGATGTTAATTAAGTCCATTGATCGAAGAGTTGAACCTTTTATGGGATCAAGGAGTTGAAGTATTTGATGCATATGAGAAGGTCAATTTCAATTTGCGGGCATTGTTATTTTGCACCATTAACGATTTTCCAGCATATGGGAATTTGAGCGGTTATAGCGTTAAAGGACATAGTGCTTGCCTGATATGTGAAGAGAACACAAGTTACCATCAACTGAAACATGGGAGGAAAACTTCTTACATTGGGCATCGAACATTTCTGAAGCGTAATCACCCTTATCGTAGGTTAAAGAAAGCTTTTAACGGATCTCAGGAGGACAAAATTGCACCTCCACCCTTAACTGGCGAGGAAGTGTACAACCGAGTCTACAATGTGAATGTGACTTTTGGAAAAATATAGAAGAAAAACATTGTGAAAAATATATAGAAGAAGAAATTCATATTCTTTGAACTTCCATATTGGTCAAAGTTAGATGTTAGACATTGCATAGATGCAATGCATGTGAAAAAAATGTATGTGATAGTATAATTGGCACGTTGTTGAATATTAAAGGAAAGACGAAAGATGGTATAAATGCTCGTAGAGATCTAGTTGAGATGGGTGTTCACTTGTAGTTGCAGCCACAACCACATGGTAAACGAACATATTTGCCTCCAGCGTGTCATACTTTGTCAAAATATGAAAAGTTAAGTTTTTGCCGGTGTCAACAGGGAGTTAAAGTACCACAAGATTACTTTTCAAATATTAAAAGTCTTGTGTCGATTCAAGATTTGAAACTTATGGACTTAAAATCTCATGCTTGTCATGCTCTCATGTAAGACCTTCTCCCAGTTTCTATTCGTGGATTTTTACCAAAAAATGTTAGACAAGTGATCATTCACCTATGCATATTCTTCAATGCTATTTGTAGAAAAGTTATTGATCCTAACAGCTTGGATGAATTAGAAAATTAAGCTATCATTATCTTGTGTCAACTAGAGATGTATTTTCCTCCTTCATTCTTTGACATCATGGTTCATCTAATTGTTCATTTAGTGAGGGAAATTAGAATATGTGGTCCTGTTTTTTTTACGTTCGATGTACCTAGTTGAGCGATGCATGAAGATATTCAAAAGGTATGTAAAGAATCCATACCATCCAGAATCATCTATTGTTGAGAGATACATTGTCGAGGAAGCAATTGAGTTTTGTACAACATGTATGTAAGAAGTAGAAGCCATAAGAGTTCCAAAGTCCAGGCATGAAGGAATGTGTGAGGGTGGTTCAAAAAGACAAACACGATGTTTTCCAAGCACATTTGTATATTTTGAACAACACCGTTGATGTTCTTCCTTATATAGATGCACACAAGATGTTGTTATAGTCAATGAACCCTCGTGCAAATGAGAAATGGTTGTTGACTGAGCATAACAAGACCTTCTTGAAATGGTTTAAAGAAAAAATTGGTCAAGAAAATTTTGATATTGAGGAATTGAAATGGTTAGCAGGAGGACCTAACTTTGATGTCATAACATGGAGTGGGTACAGTATTTATATGATGTCTTTTTATAAAAAAGACTGAAAATAAAAAAAAGTACTATGCAGAATAGAGGTGTTTAAGTGTAAATGGGTTGATTGTAACACAGAAGTGCATGTAGATGACTTGGGTTTTACTTTGGTTGATCTTACAAAGATAGCGTGGAAGGAAGATCCTTTCATTATGGCTTACCAAGCAAAACAGGGTTTCTATGTGGAAGATCCTTCTAATGAAAGGTTATCAGTTGTCATACACGAGAGAATTGAACATGATGTTCATCCACAGGATGACTCAAGGGTCCAATCTGTAGAGAAATCTTCATTCTCAAGACAATTACCTCTTTTCAATGACGAAAGTGATGTAGATGAAGTACATGATACACTCCATGATCACAATGAAGGAATATGGCAAAACATTTTAACACTTCCATAATAGAAGTCAAGTATTTTTTATTAGCTTTTCTATTTAAAATTAAATTATTTTATTTAATTTAAATATATATCTTAAACATGTTTTTGTTCTTTGTAGGTCGATCATTTGGTTGAGTCATCAAGGAAGACTAGGAACCTTACACAACTCAGAAATCTTGTGACTACAAAAAATCGTGTATAAAGTGGCGGTTATTAATAACCACCACAAGTTTCTATATAATATGAAATTTTTTTAACCACCTCAATTATCCTTCAGAATGTGTCATTTTAAACTGCCACAATTATCCTTAAGAATAAAAACCCTGCATTTTCCTTTCCTGACACACCATTCCTCATTATTCCCAATTTTTTTTGAAAACTTGCTTTGACTCTTGGAAACCGAACTCACTCTTGGACTGAAACCTTCTTCCCTTTCTCTCTGCTAAACAATCATGACTCATCCCTCTTTGTTCCCTATCTCTCTCTACAAAACAATCATTTCCTCCACACGAAACCCTAATGAAACCCTCTGGTCTTCACCAAACCCTCCTCACGAAGCCCTCTAGCCTTCACGAAATCCTCCTCACGAAGCCCTTTGACGTTTGTGAATTTGTGCTTCACAAAACACTCTCGCCTTCACTCACTCTCACGTGCCCTAAACCTAACCCTCACTCTCGCGCCCTTCACTATCTGCCATCGCCGCCTCCGTGCAAGGATTTGAAACTTCTGTCAACCATCGTTTGTTCAGGTTTGTGCTCTATAACCTTGTCTTCAAAATCTATTGTGGTTCTTAATTTGTAAAACAAATATTGTGTATAGCTTTGCTGTTGTGATAAATTTGTGCAATCATTACATTTTTACTCTGATTTTTATTTATAAACATGTCCTAATGTGTTGGGATATGCTGGTTAGAATTTTGTGTTCATTTTCCAATTTTATAATGATTTCTGCTAGGAGGATCGCAACGGCGAGGGAGGTGAGGAGGAGTCGCTGATCAAGATAGGCTAGGAGGAGGACGATATTTCCAATTTGGAAACACCCTGCGCCAGTAGCTCCATTTTAAGGTATCAATTTGTGTCTGAGATTTTATTTCATTGGTTTTATAATTTTGAATATTAGGTTAATTTTGTGAGATTACAAGAAGGATAAGTTTAATTGTATTTTTGTTAGTTATAATGATTTCTGCATTTTTTTGTTGTTGTTTTGCTATAATTCCCATAATTTTTATCATATATTTATGCCTTAGTGTGTTCTTTCATTTTATCACGTCTTGGTAATCAATAATGGTCAAGTTATAGCAATGATAAACTCTATCTTTGGTTAATGTTGCAACTTGAATGATAACCCCTTAATAACTTTCTAAATGTCCTGTTATATGGCTTGAAGTGGGTATTGTATCAAAATGTGGCTATTTTATGCAACATAATTCTGTTAAAAAAGTGAGTTCTGCATTCTGCCACTACTAAACACGAAATGCTTGTTTATCGTAATAAACTGGACTAAAATGAACGTTGTCATGTGGTGGATAAAATTGTTTATACTCAACTGCAAATAGTTTTTTATAATCATATTCAAAGAAAATATAACATTGGTTATTGTCTTCTTCATTGTCGGATGAGAGTTGTTGATTATCTTGCTAGTTACTTGTCTCGTGCAAAGTTCCTCTGCTGCATTGGTCACTACCATCTTATAAAGGTTTGGAAATGTTTTTAATATCCATTGTGTAGTAAAAAAAAAAGGCTTTAAAACGAACAAAGAGATTTCCCGAGGCGTGAGTGATCACTGTTCGTAAGGACTTATCCGCAGTGTATTGCGCAAGTCCCCCAGGATACAATAGGAACTTCCCGGTAATTTCCGAGGATCAGAACTAACAAGTTTCTCTTTAAAAGAGTAATACCCAAATAGAACCCATAAATATTATAATAATAAATAATGAGGAGAGAGAAATTGAAAAGGGAAAATGGAGAAGGAAGAAGATGGTGAACGGAGGGTTTGAAGAAGATGAAGAGGTGAGTGATTTTTTATGCGTTTTCTGAAGGGGGTGGAGCTCTCTTTATATAGGGAGAGTATCCAAGAGTCCGTTGCAACTTCCAGACCCACGTGCTTCCGTCCAACATCGCAACTGCGGCGGCAACGTTCTAAAATCCCAAAGGACCAGGCATTGCGAGCGCGAAAGCGGAGCAACGTTCTTCAACATTCGAAGGGCAAGGCAGTGCTTTCTCGGTCATGCGGCCACGATCCAGGGTGGAGAGGGCAACGAGCGCGAATATCTCGGTAAGTTCCAATCTCTACTGCACTTCCGAGATCTCCTCCAACGGAATCGAAAAACTAGGGTTTTCCACGCACAATCTGATTTCCGTTTCACACACTCTGTTTTTCGTTTTTGTTTTGCTATATTAGGTTCTGTTTTACAACAATCCCCCACATATTGCAAAACATAGAGATAGAGAAAGAAAAAAAATATTGGGTTCATCTAAGATGTAATTCATCAGAGCTGGTATAGCAAGCTATATGAACCAGTCTTAGATTGATGAATTTAACACATAGTGTAGTTGGTATAGCAAGCTATATGAAACAAGACAATTGGTATGTGTTAGAGGTTTATCAATCACAATACTCCCCCACATTACTTGTTGTTATCGCTGTGTTGCGCCACTAGGCCATGCGCGTGCCCGGTATTCATGAGTGTTATAGAGATCTTGCCAAGATCTCATGCAAGCGGCCCCACTTGACACTCATCTAGGTGATTTCATCAAGTGTATGTTGCAAATCATAAACCACCCATAAGGGATATGAAAATCATTAAAACTTTGTAAATCATTAAAACTCTTTTACCTCTGAATTTTAACCACAAAGTTTATCCTCTCGATAATGCAGTAACTAGCACTTTCACACACACCATAGGAATGGACAAAATTGATTTTGAATCAATATTAGTGCTAGCAGAACTAACAAGTGACTTGTTTTTACCCGTATGAACCTTATTCATGGGATCTCCAATCACAAAGGTTGGGTTTCCATCACTTGTTTGTTTACAAGTTGATGGAAGAGGGCCAAGCTCAACACCCCATGAAAGACAAGAGCCAAACCTAGAGCGTTTAGAGCCAAGTGGGGAGCGTCTAGCACATGAAGAAGAGCGTCTAGAGGGGGAGCGTCTAGAAGGAGGAGGAGAGCGTCTATGACCTCTTACTAGGTCCATGACCAAGCTACGGATGGGAGCCTTGGGCCAAGCCACAGATGGGAGAGAAAGCAACATGTATATGCTCCATGAAGGCCCATTAAGGGTAGCTTAGTACTAAGTGTAGTGTAAATAGCAT
>Ga0123341_1007399_pt1 | contig 9998 bp, 9 predicted proteins | sample Turbeapinknodule_FD_89959 | JGI IMG/M metagenome (GOLD analysis project Ga0123341, IMG submission 89959) | Root nodule microbial communities of legume samples collected from Mexico - Turtle bean Mexico pink nodule | ecosystem: Host-associated > Plants > Roots > Nodule | place: Mexico: Nepantla...
ATAATATGATATTTTTAAGAGTTAATTAATCTTTTAAAAGTACAATAATATAAACGTTATTAATTTTATAAGTTATTATGCATCAGTTATAAATAATATTATACATAATTAATATCATTTTATTATATATTTTAAAAATTAGGCTACTTATTGAACTCTTCTAATAATAAGAATATATTGAATAAAATAGATAATAATATAATTAAAAGATAATGAATTAATTATTTTTTAATTCTAACAGCGCCATTTCAGTTTTATTTTTACCTTTCAAAATGATATCTAAACATAAAAATAAAATTAAAAAGTTAAAAAATTGTTAGGTAAAAAATTAAATTAGAGTTTTCCGGACCCGAGATGGGTGATTCGGATGAGTGATTTGACCCGAATTGTGAGTGGCATGAAACGGAAAGAGATAATAAACAGAGGTTTTATTTCCATTTCCGTTGGAAGAGTTTGCTGGGTTGTCCTTCATCGTTCTCTCTTGATCAAGGTAACACTAACATTAACACTAACATTTCACTTATATTTTGTTTTTGGGTACTCATGTTTCATTTTTTAACAACCCATTTCTCTGTTTGCACCATAACAGAAAATTCAACCATCATATCTGTAGATGGATTCACAGGGGTCATGAGATTGCCAACAATTAGGGCTACTTGCTTGTTGTTGTTTAGCAACTTGAGGCTTCAGCTTGTTTTAAAGGGCATAAAGGTATACCTTGTTTCTGTACTTATCCTTGAATTTGAGTGGGTACTTTTAAATTAAATGGAGGGTGTTACACCCTTAGGAGCTTATTAGGGTAAATATGATTACTTGTTTGTTTTCATGTAATTTATTGCGAATTCCATTACTGTTTTCTTTTCTATTTTATTCACTTGATTGTTCACTGCTTCCTGATTGTTTATAAGCTATCCACTTCCAGCATGTTACCACATTTATTTTGGCATTTTTTAAAACTTCTTATTGTAATCGTAATCTCAATCTAATACCTATGCTTGTAATTTCTTTACAATTGGATATCCTGAACTGCGTATGTGTTAGTCATTTTTTTTCAGCTTATCTTCATAATCTGCATTTGCGCTTAAAAAAACAAATACAAAATTCTCAGTGTATCTAATTATGTTTTCATAAGATCACTTAGATACAGTGGTGGACTTAGAAATTTCAATACTTGTTGCTAGCATGATTAAAGAACACGATGATAGGCATCATGTTGATCACTGCCAAAACCTCCCAAAACCTTTATTTCAAAAGTGCTTCTGATCATACTTGTGGAATTGTGGTGCATTAGCTCTAATGATATTGACAATCTTACATTAATTTTAAAGATATTATCTTGTCTGATGTACAGCTGCATTCTACCAAACTTTTCTTCCTATTCTTGTCTACTGTAATACACACTCCATCTTTCCTCTAACTTTAATGACATACCAAAGTTTAAACCATGTATTGTCTATCTCATTAACTCTTTTCTCCAGCTCCCATTTAGTTTTTTACTTGTCAAAGTATCAATAATCCAAGGACCAAACCTAGACCACCACTGCCTGAACTTTTGACAACATTACCATCGACACTCCTGGCGATTTTTTCGGTCATGCTTCTGATGGCACTTCTGCCAATGCTTCTGATGCTACAACTTTGAACAATACCTGATCACTTCTTTCTTCTCTGTTTTGCTGTGATGACTTCCTTTGGCCAACCACCCTTTGCCAGTCAACTTATTCAACCAACCTCTCAGCCTTTCTAGCCACCATCATCCTCTTGTTGTGGATTGGTGAAGTTACTGGACCTAACTTTGACATGGCTTGCTAGTGGAATAATCTACGAATATCAATAGTCAAAAGGATGCAACTTGCAGTTTTTGTTTGAAAATCACTACTAATGATATTACTGATGCTAAGAGACACCAACTAGGAGTTAGGGGATCTGTTAATAGTTGTACAAAGTTTAACCCTCATGTGAAAACATAGATCAAGGAAGCAGTTTTGAAGAAAAAAACAGAAGGATGCATATGTGTCTAATATTCAAGAGAACAACAAAGATGAGGATGAGGTAGAATAAATTCACATTCTAAGAGGAAAAGACGTGCAACGTACTCTTCTTCCACTATTGCATAGAAAGGGAAAAAATTTAAAGGTCCCATTGATTTAATGTTTTTCTATAAGTTAGAGGAAACTGTTAAGGTAGGCAAGGTGAAGAGGCAACAAATGGTGCTTGTAAATAAGAGACAAGAGAAAGGACCATACAATTCATAGACTGTTAGTAAAAAAGTGCAAAGATATTCTTAAGTCCCTCTGGCTCCTTAGAAGTCCTGTGATTCTCTACATGCATGTTTTTTTTATATGCAATTGCCTTGTCTATTACAACCTTAAATAGAATTAAAATGTTTGACTGCCAATTACACCCCCTCAGTTTTATGCCTTAAAACTCATTCTATAGTTTTAAGTGTAACTCTTGTTGATTTGTATTTTAATGGGTGATACATTATATGAAGCTCTGCATATAACATCTTGAGATTTTGAACAAGTGCAGATTAGAAGCCTCAGAGCACTATAACCTCTTAATACATGGCTTGTCGGGTGGGATCTTCAATTCTGAAATGTAGTTTTACGAATACAGAGAATGAAAGCTGCAAAAAATCATGTATAGCCCTTGCAACTTCCAGAATCCACAGTTGTGTCTGTGAGCCAAATATTAACAGGCTGACTCTAAAAGATGGCATGAAGTCTTCACCTTTTGCTCAGAGCTGGTAATTGAAATTATTCTAACAATTTGTACCTTGATCTAAAATTATGGTGATTTTTTATCATATCATTTATTTGTTGTAAGAAAAAAGAATGAAGCCTCTGTTAGAACAGCTGGTTAAATGAAGGATAGCCTAGAAAATACAGGTAGAGAAAGACCAAGAAAACCTTTGAAAGGAATTTAGATTTAAATGGCATCTATGAAAAAGTTGTTTTTTATTAAAATATAATAGTATAGCATCTGATGATTCGTATAAGTGGTAGCTGACCTCTGTGAAAAAGAGCTATGATTATTGCTGTTACCTATAATTTTTATATTATTGTTAGCAACTCTTGTCTTAAAACCTGAAAATAGAGATATCATGCTGCCTTCCCATGAATGCTTTCTTTTTTCTCACCTAACCTTGTGGATATATTTTTCTTACTCCTTTCTTTCCATTAAGATACTTTCTCATTTTGCATTATAGGATGCTAGAAATAAGCACGCCTTTACGTATTAACTGCCTGGACATTTTAGGCGCCTCTGAATCTTTATCCTTGCAAAAATATTAATTGTTTTTCATTACCCTGGTTCAGTTTCCTGGGAAGAAGAGCTGAGTGGAAAATAGCTTTTGCCTTGAACACAGGTGGAGTGTCTGGAAATGGTGACCAACAAAGCTTCAATGAAGCCAGTTCCAATCTTGGTGGTACTCGATTGGGTAGGATACTGAGTGCAGGTGGCAGACAACTTCTAGAAAAGCTGAACTCAACTAGAAAGAACTTACCCTTGAAAATATTCCTACTACTTTTTGGTTTCTACACGGCTAATGCACTAGCTACAATCCTTGGGCAAACTGGTGATTGGGATGTTCTGGTTGCTGGTGTTGTGGTGGCTGCAATTGAGGGAATTGGCATGCTAATATATAGAAAGCCTGCCAATGCAAGGCCGGGGAGGTTGCAGTCTTTTCTAGTGATGGTGAACTTCTGGAAAGCTGGCATATGTTTGGGTCTCTTTGTAGATGCTTTTAAGTTAGGCAGATAAGAACCACAAAACTTTTCTTTTCAATTTGTTGTTGTATATCAGAAGACTCTGGTAAGTCATAATTTTTTAGTACTTCTCTTCTATTGCTACCTTATAGTTCTTTGCTAATGGTATACATGTAGTTGTAGCATGTGAATAATATATATGACGATTGCTTAGTGAGCTTTTGTCTGTGCACAGTGCACCCTTTTGCATGTGCTGTGTGAAGGATAAACTTTTATTTTCTTAGCACTCGAATTCATTTGCATGTACATCTGTCCTGTTGACTGAGTTGCTGTGTTTAATTGGAAACTAATTTAATGAGTCACTGGAGTTACCTGCACAGAGTGTAGAGCTATTTAAATTATACTAATGATGGGTGGTAAATACAAAGTAATATAGGTAGTGTCGCTCTACTTTTTCTTTTTTAGTGTGTTTGAAGTAGTGCTGGTAAGTTGTATGCAATGTGAAGCAACATAACGAAGTTGTGACCTGATTGAAAAGCAGAAATAATGGAAGGTCGCATGACAAATTGAATTTTGGGGAAAGGTGGGTGATGATTTTGCCAATATTATAATCATCACGTTATATATTGTGCAATTTTTTGTGCGAAAGCATTATGTTAATAAAGGTCTTGCCATCAATTTTAAATGAATAAATAGAAGAATGAATAATCTATGAAGTTTTTAAATGAGCGTGATGTATAAGATTTATATGGTTTAAATATCTTAAGGATCCCTAGTTTTCTTGCAAGGCAGATTATTACTTCACATCACAGTCATGTTTTTATCATGTTACATTCATATTTTTTTAGCTAATATATGCGGAGAAATGGAATTAACTATGGAAGGAAAATGATATCAAACAATTATATTGACTAATAAACAGCTCGTCTGAATTAAAGAATGCTGTCATAAATGGGACATACAAATTCCATCGAGCAAAAGGAACAAGGATGTGTTTTCTTCCCATTAAATCATCTAAAAAATAAATTTGAAATAAAAAATAGATTAAAGCTTTTCTTTCAAAACTTGGGCATGATTATATAGTTTCAAGCAATCTCATTCTTCAGCTGCAGCACTTGCGGCACTCAAATCCACAGAAAGATCAAGAATCTGAAACAAAAGACAAAAGTGATGCTAATTAAGACAAGAAAACAAATCCAGAATTTATGACCTTTTCCTTCTTGAATATGATATTTTATTATGCAACATTATATTTGGGGCTTAAATGTTTTCGTGCATGCAGATGCGGAATTCCAAGATCGTACCGTAAATCATCCTATCAGATTCTCTTAAGGTATAGAAATTTTATGTTATGAGGTAACAAATTAGGTCTAAATTTTGCTCGGAGGTTGGAACTATGGAACAAAGAGCTATACATGCTTTTTAGGTCAAATCTACAAGTGCAGGTACCAATCCATATTCTGGTTAAAATTTAGCTTTATTTTTGAAAATGCAATACCATAAATAAGGAGTAAAAACAAGGAAATCAGTGTTAAATTCCAAGCACAAGCTTTTTTTGTCTAAATGAAAGATACCTTTTTATCAAAAGAAAGTAAAAATTACAAGTGTAGTCAATTAGAGATAGAGATCTATCAATTTCTTGGCATAGTCGTTTTGCTATACCAGTTTTTTTCCATTTCTTGTTCTCAAACTCTGTAATTGTCATAGTATGGGATGAGATATGTAATATGAATTACATATTAAGTGAAAAGATACAAACCTTTCCAGTGATTTTACTGTACATCCCGACCACGTCTTTAACTGTGGTTTCAAAGTGTGTGGTAGGATCATAGCTCTGCAAGGATTAAATTTCAGATTATTACAATTTTTTTTTAAAAATAAAAATAACAAGGAAAGAAATTCCATCTTATATGCTGAAAGAGAAGTGTAATAAGATTTCATACTTATCATGAAGGACACCAGGGAAAACCGTTGGATTCTAATTGTAAATTTACAGAACATGAGATGTTCATTACTTTATTTAAACCAAAATAATATTTGATTCTTCTTTCTCGCAACATGTCCTGACCATATTCATCAGTGATAGACTTTTTTGGTTTTTTTACGTAAGTTAAATAAAACAAGCAACTTTGTAATGTGTTTGTATGACTGTGCTCTGGATAACCCAATCAAGTGTCGTAATGGTTTGGAAATAAGAAACAACTAAGAAAATAAAATATCCTTGTGAGAGATTCTATTCAATACTTACAGTAGAGATGAAACAACCATCAGCCTCATGATCATTGCAGGGTTCAAACCTGTCATACATGTCATAGAATATCTCATCTACAGGTCCAAGAAGGTCAATACCAGGCTTCAATTCCACCTCAGGTTGGTCGGTCTCTGCTTCTGTTGTAACAAAAGCAATAAATTTTCCTTTGGGTGCTACATTATGAGCATAAGAGCAGCAGAAGAGATACCTGCAATAACGAGGTACATGAGCAAACATAGCCAATAAAGTAGGAAGAAATAATCTTCACAAGTAAGAACTAATTTGAATTAACTTCTCATCAATTACTTGCTGTAAAAGAGAAAAACGAATGAAGGAGGTAAAAGGAATCAAACTTGTACACCCAAACTCTTTCATATAACTTCTAAATAAGCGCCTATAAACTTAACAGAACCCTGTCTTCCAGTATTAAAAATGTCTAATAGAAGAGTTTCACAAGTAAAACTCTCACGAATTAGGAGCTAATCCAAATTCTTGAAGTACATTCTACTCACTAATTTTAAAATTTCTAAGTCGTAACTAGAAACTGAATGAACCAAATTAATGGATTAGTCAGTATTTTTTCCCATTGGTGTAGGAAACTATATTGTTTTCCTTTGCTTTTATGATTTTTAAAATGGAAATTTGAATTGAATTTTCCATTCCATAACATATTTTGCAGTATAATAAAACAATCTCTGTCAGTTACAAGTACTTTGTGACTACAAAAGTCAACAGCGGTGTATTTATAGTGAGCCAAGTTTGGTTCTACAAGGATTTCATTCCTTTTTTTCTTCAAGAACCTGAATATGACATTTTTAAAGAGGGAATGACACAATTTTTTGTAGGACTTGTGAACCCCTCTCTGGAAAAGGCTGTTCCCTAGTGTGTTTTCTTATAGTTTTTGTTTTTTTTTCATGCATATTTAGTGAAATATGAAAGCATCGGAGTTGATAAAAGCAAACCTACATATCTGACTTGCGACCAAGCTGCTTCTGTGGCAGAATGACTTGTGCTGAGTGAGAGTCATGGGTTTCTGGAATAGGATGGCTCATAATACATATTGCACGTGAAACCTTTCCAACCTTGTGAACCTGTTGAATGCATTAAGTAGTGTCAGATGGAGTGGAGGAGATCACACTTTGCTACAATTCATGTTTTCTGACTTCAGACATTCATGTAAACCATGTCCAGTAACTAAATAGAACACTTGAGAAAACTTAGCTCACAGTCGTTGTTATCATAGAAATCTAACCTTATCAGATAGATACGATGGATCACACACAACTTTCTTGCATTTGGCTGTTTCTCCTTCTGAAGTCACACCGATGGCTTTCCCACTTTCGTCAAATTCCACCTGTGTACCACAAGATTAAATGTCAGGAGAAATGTACAACAAGGAACTTAAGAGTACCTTTGCTAATATTGGTTAAGGAGCATTTAGTATACATTCTAGTAGAGGCTTATAGTTACTTAAAAAGTAAGTCTAATTGATTTTTCTCTTTTAATATAATGTTTGTGATTAAATACTTTCTACTTTTGTTTCCTTAACCCATGATAGTACTGAATAGCATTTTGCTCTGTATATCGTGGATTCTTCTATTTATCAGGCCTCAGGAGTTAAGCAACACAAAGTAAGCTAATGATCAAGTTACAAAAACTGAAATAGAACAGAATAACTAGTAAGGACAAAATTAACTGTTTTAAAATGACTCCCAAAGAAACTTCAAAGTTAAAATAAATTCTCTCGATACAAATTTCTCAAGTAATTATAGATCAATTGGTTTTCCTGTAACTTACCTTGCATTCTGGTTTGTTCAGCATGTAAGTTCCACCGTACACAGCACTTAGACGTGCAAATGCCTTAAGGAAATCAAAGAAACCAAAGTTTAGTTCCTGAAGTTTACCAAGATTTAAATGGAAACAGATATGGAGAACCTGAGGCAACTCTCCCAGTCCATAGAGTGGATATATGTAAGGTGAACCTCCTTGAAAGCGTGCTAGGGACTCTGCATAAACCTGTAGAGAGAAAACAACATATTACACGCTGATAAAGTTTAAGAAGTGACTCTGTCTGCAAAATATCAAGGTAATAAACTTAAAATGCACAAGACAAAATTTCCATGAAGGAGATAAATGGGAAACCTGTGGAATCTCGTGATCTCAATTAGTAATTTCAACCACGTATACAAATTGATCCCATTTCAGGTAATCAGTAATTGACTTTTAGTTCTATAAATACTCGAGCGAAATATATGATAATAGTGTTGGCTCAGTACAAAAGTTTATGGGATAATTTTAATATTAGTACCTTAACTCTCTCTACAAAACCCTTGGCTGGTTCATCCAAGTAGCTGTCATCACGATGAAGTGCCAAGGCATGACCTATAAAGTCAATTGTATCATCTTCCAATCCATATTTCCTACATTTGGAGAAACCATTAAACATGTAGTAAAGTAGATTTATTCAAGTGTTAAACTAGATTACAATCATGTTTTACGCTTAGTGTGATTGAAGCAAGATTTCAAGGGATGAAAAATCAAGTAGTATAGAGGAAAATAAAGGAATCAAATACATACGATATCAGCTGCCTTGCTGTAACTTGATTCAAATCTAGTCCTTCGTGAGATTTGGTATCATTCTCTTCATAATCTTGGACATAAATGAAGAACTTCCGAGCACGGCGCTTCTCAAACAGTCCCATTAAAGGTGATTTCAGTGCTTCAACATCTGTTGCAGGGACTTTGTGTATCTAGCATAAATAAAGTAAGAAATTCTGTCGTAAGATTTTTGTCAAAATGCAATAGGTTTGGTGAAACGTGAAGCTTGCAATATAGTAAGAAACATAAAACTTGTGAAGAATACAAAAAGAAAATAAATACGTTGCCTACCTTTCCCTTATTATACACAAAGCTTCCATCTACGGCTTTGAAGTTCAAGTACTTTGTAACATCTGTGTGAATGAGAACACGGACTAAAGCTCCATTGGCCAGCATAAACTACAAACAAACAGATGAAAAGTTGGTTTTTGTTTCAGAAATAAATGGAAATGATAACTATACAAGAGACCAAATGATGATCCGTGAAAAACAAAAATAAAATCCATTTCATGCATGGAAGAGAACTCAAGGTAACTTGCTTTGCTTTTCCACTTTAATTTATGCTAACAAAGAAACCAACAGAAGAATTTGGTCTACATTGCCTAATACTTGCAAGAGCCAAGAAATATAAACACATAATTTGCACATGTGTATTGTCCTACCAAAATTAGAAGGTAGATTTGAAAAAGGGTAGGTAGGGAATCCACAATGTGAAGATACTAACAAAATGCATCAATGTTTCAACTTTCAACTGTAAAATGTGATATATATATACTTTTCTAGTTTTATGTTGTTCCACAGGTCAAGAGATATATGAGAGCAGTTAGTTACCTTAGGTATCATATCAACATTGTATTCCCTGCTGGACCCTAACGCCTCTGCTGGCTTATCATCTTCCCTAAATCGCTTCCATAGCTAAACGGCAGAAAATGGTTTTTGTTATGAAAAATGAAAAGGAGAGAATTCACATGCTCCTATTGCTAATCTAACAAGTTACCTGTGTAAGATTGAGAGATGTAGAAGCCCCTCCATAGTAGTCATTTCTATCCATGTGCAACACCTGATCATAAAGTGGAAGTAACATACTCAAATCACTTATAATTTTCAAATTTGATAATTATTTAACAATTTTCTTAATGCTTCTATATAATGATAATTATTTTCAAAGGGAGACAGAATTGCACTTCACAAAAGCTTTTTATCATGTTCCCAAAGTCTTTATCAACTTTTGCTAGGTCAGGCAAAATAGATGAAATTATGATATTAGCCTATGACTTAACTAATTGACGAAAATTATATTATGTTAACAATTAATTATATGCATAGTTTATTATTCTTATAATATATTATAACGATAAATGTTACCTTTTCAGTAAGTTTAATAAAAGAATTAAAATACATAATTACGTTTAGATGTAATAAAAATACCAACTTTCACA
>Ga0123341_1007401_pt1 | contig 9997 bp, 8 predicted proteins | sample Turbeapinknodule_FD_89959 | JGI IMG/M metagenome (GOLD analysis project Ga0123341, IMG submission 89959) | Root nodule microbial communities of legume samples collected from Mexico - Turtle bean Mexico pink nodule | ecosystem: Host-associated > Plants > Roots > Nodule | place: Mexico: Nepantla...
ATATTATATAATATATATATATATATATATATATTTGATAAAAATGTGTATTATATTATTAAATCAAATTTTCAATTGATAAATTAAATGACAAGGGATATTAAAATATTATTACAAATTACAAATAAAATGTCAGGGGATATTAAAATATTATTACAAAATCCAAATAAAATTAACAAGATGACTAGAAGTAAGTACTTATGTACATTAAAAAATACAACCTAACTTAAACAAAATAACAAATGAAATTATAAAAAAAAAATAACAAATGAAATTAGTGGGATAATGAAACTATTGAAAGTAATTTAGAAATTGGGGAAAGTAATGAGATTTAAAAACTGTCAGAAATAATGAGAGTTTTCAAATCGCTGGGAATAATGTGGGTTTTAAAATCGTCGGAAATACTAGGGGATTTATAACTGTGGGAAAGTGATTATTTTCTAAGAGTTCGTAGAAACTGTCGATAATTCGTTAGTGACGCTGGATCTTCTAGGGAAAAGCAAACTGCGGGTAACGCATTTAACGGGAGTTAAAACCGCTAGAAACGCTAAATATAATCTCCGTTAAATTTTTTTTTTTTTGTAGTATGAGAGACGACATCAAACACCTAAAAATCCTACAATTTTGAAAATTGAATCCTGAAAATATTCAACACGTTGAAAGAACAATATTGTGTTAACCCAAAAATAGATTAACTTTAACCATGTATTTTGAAAGTTGAACTTCATTTTCAAAGCTGAAATTCAATTTTTGAAAACGAAATGAATGTGTGCCCAAAATATATGAATTTTAACCCATAAATTGTGTATTTTGGAAACTAAATCTATTTTCAAACTAAAATTTCAAATTTTAAGATAGAAATAAATGTTTAGTGCAGAATGTAACATCCAATTTTTACTCATATAACATCCCTATTTTTATTCATATTTAATAAAATAGAAAGCAAGAAAAATCTAATTAACATATGAACTTACAACTATCTCATAATTGTACCTCAAAAAAATTATCCCTCTTCATAGGGATTTTAATATATCTACAAAAGTTTAAAAAAAAAAGACAAAATAAAGCATTAAAACTAAATCCATCTCATCTCCCCTCTGCTCCCTGAGTAGCTTTATTACATGCAATCTAATCTTCTCCCATGTAATTACACGATCATCACATATTAAGAAAACAACCGCAAAACAAAGCAAAGGGTAAGCTAGTTATTTTTAAAACTTCTAATATAAATATAACTTGAAATATCAACATAAAGGCATCAATTCTCATACAATTTTACAAACCATCAAGTGTCTATCAAAATTCATAAATCATCTTTCACATGTCAGACTTTTACTGACTCACAAAACATAGACACTTGACTCTACTTCCGAAAGACTCGTGTAATGAAATTAGAATCCTGAGACCTGCACTGTCATACTACTCGCTGTGAATCCACACAGCCATGCGCATAAACATCTCAATATCTCATCATCTAGTATGACAGGATAATATGACCTGAAAGACCAGATTATATTTCAAACCCCGGACAAAGTCATATGAACCTTCATCGACTCTCATAAACGGAATAACTTCATCTATGTGGTTCCATTATATATCAGTTGAGTCAAGATATCTCATTACGGGTCTGATAGATCAATACACCCTAACAACAATCTCAACACGGTATTTCATTTCCTGAAAATACTATGTCTTGATCACACTTTCACATCATTCCATATCTCATGTAACACATCAATACACCATTCAATCACACCATATATTTTAAACTTTCTAAACAATCCAAATCTATCTCAAAATTCACTTAAACACATAACTAAGTTTCAAATATATGCTATCTAAATCAATCATCTTCTAAAATCAAACAACCACTTTTCGTAAAACATCTCATTTAAGTAATTCAGCAAAATATTCAAAAACAGTTCAACTCATTTATATGATCATTCAAATACTTTCAATTCTCAATCACAAACACCTTCAACAACTTATTCATCTTAAAATCAATATAAAATATTTAAAATTAACTATTTCAGTCAATATATTACTTTACTCTTCAAAAAAGACAATCATGCAAACAAAAATAATTAAAATTGGTGACCACGTCACCCCCACATCCAGAATCTTCTAACCTAGGGTTCTATTTAAAAAATAAATAAAACTAGCTTTCCTTATGAAGATAAAAGCATCACATGCAATCTTAAATTAAAGACAAACCTAACCAAATCAAAATTAACTCAAAGGAAAATGAGCCAAGAATGAACTTACTCTATCTGAGATTTTGACCGAGAAATCTTGTAGAATCCACTGCCAGGAATCCAACGGTAGACTCTGATTGTCAAACTGATAAGCGAGGATATTAGAATCTTAGAGAGAAGGGAGAGGAAAAGAAAAATGAACAAAAATGAACTTACTTTATCAAGATTCTGATCGGGTAGTCTTGTAGTCTTCGTTGCCAGAAGTCTAATGGCGTACTCTGATCGTTAAACTAATAAGCGAGGAGGTCAAAATCTTAGAAAGAAGGTAGAGGAAAAGAAAATAGAGTTTTTAGAGAGATGATGATTCTTTTAAAATGAAACCTAAATAACTAAATTTCTATTTATATGCTCTTTTAAATTTAATAATAAAATATCCAGGTGTCATTTTAATTATACTATTTCTATTCTAAAACTAATTTTCTCGATCCTTACACAGAACTTGAAAATAATATATAACAAAAAATAATATTCATATAATATTAAAAATCAAATACATAATCACAATTTCATTAAAAACAGGTTCACCAGCTACTTGCAAATCCACTTTTGTAATCTTTTACAAAATAATTTGAAATTAAAATATATGTAAATTCATAAAACAATAATTCCAAGCAATATGATGTCAAAAGTGTAGTCATGTTCAAAATCAACAGTGAATAGTTTGTTACAACACTTATAATATAATTTCCAGATATTAGAGTCCTATTCATAGTAACAATAGACATTAATAAACAAAACAAATATATGGTACAAAATCATGTACCCGTACCTGCCAACATAATACGAAAGTCGTGTATTTTTTCGCACTCTTTAAAAAGATTTGTCAAATATTATGGAAAAGATATTTCTATATATTCATTCAATGCATGTCTACGGTTTATATACGATTAGATTGGAGAGATATGCTTCATATAATCCACTACTTCATATGTTATACTTATCTATCAACAATTACACTAAACTATTGCCTTATTTTTACCACGTATATTAACATTGATACATTTTCTATATACATCTATATGGAAAATATAATAATTCCAATAATCTATGACAAGAAAAATTAACACGAAACATGTCGAAAAAATTTTAATCACACAAGAAAAATTACCCTTAATAGAGAGGCTTCATATTCTTCTTACTTGTATATTCCATTTGCAAGAAATGAGAGAACATAAATGAAAGATAACTAAAAAAATCGTACAAAAAATTAAAGCTTTAAAGTATTTCACTACCGAAACTATTATGCTTCTTGTTTTATCCTCTACTTCATACATAAGTGGCCGAATCTTCCCCAGAAAATATGAAGTTTTTCCCTCGAAGTGAAAATCACAATAAAAACCAAAGAATGAGGTTGAATTTTTTTTTTCAAACCTAAAATTTCAAATTTTGAATCCGAATGAAGTTGTCTTTTTTGGTGATCCTCAAGTCAAACAACAAAGATGTCATTTGCAAAGCAGTGTATTTTGAGAGACGTAGAACAACTTTAAACTGTAGTTTATTTTCTATGGACGTGTACCGACCAGTCCTCGGTCATCGATTCCAGTGACTGCCTCAGACATCGCATACCGGTATCTGATAGTAAAGATGGGTCACGTAAGGTGGGCCCCAGATACACGTGTTAGGGTGTTGGTCAGTCTTCGGACATCGGCACCATAGACCTCGACGTTGGAGATCGACATCAGACCTCGCCATAAGAGGTAGAGATCGGACGTCGACTGTCTGAACAATTATATTAGGCCACGTAAGGTGGGTTCCAGAATTACACAGTTATCAGTTGAAAACAGCAGATATGAGGAAAACCTAAGTCACGAGGGATCCATGCAAGTGGTGTGTATAGCGCATTCAGGCGCGACATGAGTAAACAGTCCTTGGAGGCGCTAAGGCCCATTAGGGTTACGGTTTCCGAAGGATGCTGCATGCATGACACGTGAATACTTAGGGCACCCGCAGAACAGGTGGTCCTAGAGAATTGGTGCACAAGTTGGTACCCAGGCGACCATTCTGTTAGTCGTTGCACTCCAGTTAAGGGAAGTTCCATGTGCTAGATTACGCTAAGATTATGTAATAGCGGCGCAGGGACATTTTCCAAGGAACCCTAGACATGAGTAAAGGAACAAAGGTAAAACCTAGTTTCAACCTATATAAAGGGTGCTAAGAACCCTAGCAAGGTACACAATTTTCTAAGACTGAAACTACTTTATACACTTGGTGTTTCTTTGTTCTTATACTAACTTAAGCATCGGAGTGCAAACGGCCGTCAAGGCGCCCTTTGTCTTTGCAGGTGAGAGATTCTTCGATCAAGGAAGTACGATTCTCAAGTGGAGATAGGAGGGCCAAAGACTGCCGTTCGAGTCAACCGGCGAAGCGAATCAACCTGCGAAGTGAGTCAACTGGCGGGAACATGATGCTTACCATTTTTTTTATTTTTACAGAGGAAACAAAAATTGTTCCATCTGACTTGTGAACAAATAAGCGTACAAAATCATATATCGTACATGCCAACATAATACGAAAATCATCATGGTAACACCGATTTGAAAAATATTGAAAAATTTTGTGCGTGTGTGGATGAGATAGAAGAAGGGGAAGGTAATTTTGAGACAGATACACGTCTTGGGAAGGTATGATGAGAGTGAGAGAGATGGAAATAGGATAGGGACATGCATATAAAGAGTGAGAAAGACATAATGTTCCCACAACTAAGGTAAAGTAGGACAAAGGTAGAGTAGCCTTTTGAAATGGCTTATGAACTTCTCTACGGTGCCTTTGAAATGCTCTGAAAACACAAAAGGATGAGTGTTTGAAGAAGTGTGCAACATTTTGTCTCTTAATGCACCACATGTCATTCCCACAATGAGCCATATAATTTTTTAAATGATTTTGTTTTGCATTTTTTTTGGTGTTGACATGTGGTGAAACTTTCTCCCAAAGTAAGCTTCATTTGTATGATAGAAAGATATTTGAGATTATGCATTTGGAACACTCCCTTATTTGGATTGAGTAACCAAGAAGTTGTTAAATTTGAAGCATTTTGTAGAATGTGTCAAAGATTCTAAAAGGGTAATTTTGTCCATCCAGTATACTTGTGGAGTGCAGGGAGAAAAAGTATAGGGTGTAGGAGAAAACTCGATTTCATAATATGATAGTTAATGTGCGTGAAACGGGTCTAAATATGTATTATGCTTCCAGTACCCTCATAATCAGTACCTACACCTACATAATTTTAAAATGATCGTTATATCCTTTTCGGAAAACCTTTCAAAATAAACTTTATAGAATATATATTGTTTCGATATGTCTAATAATACAAAGTCGTTTAAGAGTTAAATAAAAATAATTTAAATATATTTTCTTTAAGAGACCTTTTATGAACATTCAATCGAAAACATACTCTGACTTCTGAAAACGTGAATTTTGAATTGAACCATATTAATTGTATTAAATTGAACAATTCAAAATAATATTTCATATGAACAATCTAAGTCATTGTAAAAACATACAACTCTCATTTCGAAGTACGTAGTCTGAAAATATTAAGAATTCAACAATCGAAAGGCTTTTAGATTAAACAATCTAGAAGGTTAAGAAAACATATTACCTGTAACCGTGATTCAGTGGTTTAGGAGGGAGGAGTACAATGGAGAAGAGAAAAATGCTTTATGTCAATGGAAAAGAATCAAGCTTGGAGACTGAATTATAACTTATAATAATTTAATCTTTTTATTGTTAATATAAAGTGCAGGTAATAATCATGGAGGTGTAAGAAGGAAAACCGTTAAATATTGAAGCTCTTGGAACTATTGTAAGTTTTTATTTGATGGATTTATTTAGACCAGAATATTAGCTATCGAAAAAGACCTGAGTGATTGATCTGGCTAGTAAGTCAATTGGGTTTGTCTTCTTATTTAAGACAATCACTTACTGCGCCATATTACTGCACCGATTTCAGTTGAAATGACGAAAATACCTTTAAACAAAATGGGACGGGTTAAAAAAGGTTGAATGTAGGAAGAATTTGTCTTATTTAATTGGAGAGCTAAAAGCTTAAAAGGTTACACAATCTTTCTTTGTTTAACATAATTATAAAGCACGGTAGTTGAATCGTGAATTGTATTTTTGAATTGTAGAGTTTATATTTCAAATTGTGAATCGTTTTCTATCACGAACGAATAGTAAAATTCATAAATATTTTAAAAATATAACATAATACTTAAAAAATATAATTTAAAATATATAAACATATAAAAATATAATTAATAATCACAACCATGTTCAAAAAGAGTGGTTCAGATTAGGTTAATATTATAATGGTTAGATTGCACTTTATAATGGTTAGATTGCACTGGGTTATATGGCCCAACTTGGGTGTTGCTATTAGCTCCTTGTATGATACCCGAAACTTGGGGCGGGTCTCCTCCTCCCCGCCCTTTGTCTTGGGTCCGCTCTTCTTGTATGGTGTGTATCTCGAGTCTGCCCTCTTTCCCGTTGAGGTCTCATTGACCCTCCAAGGTCGAGAGGTCTTAACCACTTCCTCTGACTTAGACATTTTGGAATACAACCTACCATTCTTTGTAGCTGTAGCCTCCTCGGTGTTAATGTGTGTAACGGCTCTTCATCGGATCTCGGAGAACGTCTCTGATGGATTTCTGATCAAGGAGTCGTTGAATGGTCTCGCAACGATTCCTTGCTCAAAGGCGGTGACCATCACGTTTTCGCCATGGGTCTGGAGTCTCACCGTGAACGCCCAAAACCTGTTCAAGTGGTTCACTTAGCAAGATGGGTTTCACGAAAATTGGTGGAAGATGGGTAAGCAATGATGGAGATCAAGCTAGCTCCCCAAGTGGTGTTCAAGTTGAAAATGAGGATGAAAAACAAGTTTTTGTTGATGGTGAAGATGTTGGTGTTGATGCTCATGATGATGTAACTGCTGGTGCCTTTGATATTGGACCAAGTGTAGGAAACATGGGAGAACGCATCACATTAATGTCACCTTTTGAAAAGCTGATGGTAAGTAGAATGGATATCTTTGCTGATGAACAGAGGAGTCTTCATGAGCTCTGTGCAGCAGGTTCCACACCATGGATGCAAGGTTTCAAAATCTTGATGAGCAGATTGAAGTTGTCCAAAATCAGCTTTTTGAGCTACAATATGGCAAGGATAATTGAAGTCTTTTAATGGTTATGTTTAAGCTGAACAATCTGCTATGCTATTTTATGGTTTAAATTGCTGAACAATTCTATTTTTTTTATCCCTCCTATTATTTTATTTGTGAAGACAAATAGATGGAGAATTATTCTGATTTGGTTTAGTTTGCATGTAGTTTGTATGCTGGTTTATAACTATTTTAATTGTTGTTTTAAAGTTGTGAAGAAACTCTGATTGTGCATCTTACTCATACTGGTTTTTCACATTGATTTTGCTGATTTTCCTTGTGGAAATCACATAGTGAAAACTGGTTTGGTAGTGCAAGGGGATCTGGATATGATTACTCTCTGGTACATGCATATTTTGTGTTTTTCAAGTATTGTCAAATTCAAACAGAACAATCCAAGCAAACCAGGGATTTATCTTCATGAAATAGAGGGAGATTATTGAACTTAAAGCTTTGATGTCTACAAATCCATGAAGATTGCTTTAAGGCTGGGTTGGTGCTTGTGGGGATGGGTTCTAGGCAGATTAGAATTTTTCAATCCACTTTTAGCTTAATCCAAAACTAGATCACTCAAGTTCTTTCAAAAGAAAATTGTTTTTCACAGTATGTGAAAAACAACATGTTGATTTATTGTTTTAACCGGTTGTTTTACACTTAGTGATTTTGAAAAGGACTTGAAAAAGCTGAAATTGGCTAACCTAACAATCAAGGTCAATTTAGTCAGTTGAATCGAGTTTTCAATCGATTGTTTTTTGAAAAATCTTAACAAAATTTGTTAAGTCTGGTAAATCTGTTTTCCACGATTCTAAACTATTTTGGCCCTTGATTAAAAGTCTTAAACGACTATTTTTTAGACTATATAACTGGTGTTTACATCTCTGAAGAAAAGGAGATCAAATTACCAAGAAGATTGTAAGATTGCTTAAGGCTTTACTTTGGTTAAGAGTGAAATAGAAAACTACTGTAATCCTTTTGTATCAGGTGTGATCTTTCCTATTCTTACTTGTATTCGTTTCATATTGGTAAAACTTGTAAGGTACTGGTGTCTACAGTTCAGAGGGTGTTTTGACTTGTAGTGAATTGTGTATCAAAGAGGGTGAGTGTTCTTGAAGGGCTAAAGATCACCTCTTTGGTGTTTGTAATTTGTAATCTAGGTTTGATTACATAGTGGAATACCTAGTGGTTTCTAGGGACTAGATGTAGTTGTTGGTGTAAGAGTGAACCAGTATAAATTTGGTTGTGTGATTCTCTCTTTCCATAATCTCTATTATATCTGTTTTAAAGTTGTTTTTATAAACTATTGATAAAAACAACCAGTTGAATCGCAAAAACAACCGGTTGATTTTATGGAAATAAACTAATACAGTTTTGTAACTTGAGCATTTTCATTCCTTTGGGCTTGATTCTTCATTGGCTTTCTCCACACCTTCAAAGTTGCAAAAAACATTTAAAAACAATTCACCCCCCTCCTCTTGTTTTAGGCCTACAATTCTAATAGTTGGCAAATGTTGTAATGGTGAAAATGGCAAATGGGAAATGGAGGATGTGTGTCGACTTCATTGATTTAAATAAGGCTTGTCCCAATAACTCTTATCCTTTATCAAACATAGACTTTTTGGTAAACAACGCCTCAGGGTGTCGTTTGCTGAGTTTTATAGATGTATTTTCAGGGTACAACCAGATTCGTATGCAGCCGAAATACGAGAGTAAGATGACTTTTATGACCGAGGTCGCTAGTTATTGCTACAAGGTCATGCCTTTTGGCCTGAAAAACGCTGGGGCGACCTACCAAAGACTCATGGAACGAATCCTTTCGCCAATGCTCGAGCACAACGTCCAAACATATATGGATGACATGGTCATCACCTCGGAAAGGGAATACCAACATGTTACCGACCTAGAGGAGCTATTCGCCATTATAGCAAGGTATAATCTAAAGTTTAATCTTGATAAATGCGTGTTCGGAGTAAAAGCTAGGAAATTTCTTGGTTTCCTAGTGATCGAGAGAGGTATAGAGGTGAACCCCGATAAATGTACAGTGATTGTAGAAATGAGAAGTCCAACTAATGTGAAGGAAATGCAACAACTAACCGGGCGCATGGCCGCCCTGTCTCATTTTTTATCAGCCGGTGGAGAAAAGGGGTATCCTTATTTTCTATTCCTTAAGAAAAATAACCATTTCGCATGGACTGATGAATGCAAAAGGGCTTTTGTCAAGTTAAAGGATGATGAAAATCTAAAAGATGCTATTAATAGAAGGAATGGACAAGGGCCAAAACATCTAAAGTTCTTCTTATTAGTCTTTTCAAAAGATGAGGCCCAAGCCCAAGAAGGCCAAGCCCAACCATGAGGAGCAAGGCCAAGGCTTTAGGAGATGAGCATCATTGGATGTCTCTATTTGTAATTTCCTTTTGTATAGTTTTTTAGTAGAACATTGAAGGAAGGTGTAGATATTAAAATAAGGGTGCCAATGTATAAAGATAGGTCACACCTTCCATGTGACATAAAGAGTAGGTGTAGGTGTAGTTTTTAGGAGGTGCCAAAGTAGAAAAAGGTCACACCTTCCATGTGACTCAAGATTGGCTCCAAA
>Ga0123341_1007402_pt1 | contig 9997 bp, 8 predicted proteins | sample Turbeapinknodule_FD_89959 | JGI IMG/M metagenome (GOLD analysis project Ga0123341, IMG submission 89959) | Root nodule microbial communities of legume samples collected from Mexico - Turtle bean Mexico pink nodule | ecosystem: Host-associated > Plants > Roots > Nodule | place: Mexico: Nepantla...
GAAATAAAAAATAATATTTTTTTAAAATCTTTTTAATTTCAGTTAATTTAATTTTTTTAAAAGGGAAGTAATATTTATGCAGTATATATATAGTATTAGTTTCTTCTCTGGTTTGATGCGGTAACATTTCATTAAACGTGCACTCGCTTCTTCATTTGTCACGTACACACACTGACGTGGGAAATAGAATTTTCCCAGTTCACTGGCTGGTCATATTCTTTAACGTCACAGTCCTCACGAAAAACGCCAGATAAGAAATAGGTTCCAATCAGCGACTCACATGCACCTGTGACAAAACAAATCTACCCATGTAAGTCCATTTATCATCTTCCCCTCTTTTCTGTTTTTCTTTTCTTGCGAATAATAAAGATATCGTAATTTATGTTTTCCAACTACCGAAGCAAAATCCGTTGTTTTTCTTTTTCTTTTCTTCGTCGTTGCTATTTTCATTTGCTTCTCCTTCACTTGCGTTCTATTTCCCCGCTAAATATCCACTTCGATTTTCCCGGAAAATAGAAGAAAACACTGAACGTAGGTTTGAACTCTCTCCTAAATGTTTCTTCCATGCTTTCTGCGACTCATTGCTATCATTCTTTTGTTACCGTTGCTGCTCTGATTTTCGTTTCGGCACATTGCGTGTTTCTTTTACTCCAAATGCATATATTCGAGGTCTAGGGTTTTGGCCTTCTTTTTCACTCATTTTCTCCTATCTTAAACGCTGCCACCAAAATGTAGCATTTCTTGAAAAATCATCGGTGAATTGCGCCTTAGCAATTTCCGAATGGACCGTTATTTATTTCTTTGTTTGGATTGAGAATCGGCGGTTGCTGCTGAGTGCCTCTGTCCGCTAAAATGCATTTTGTCGATGAGAAGTCAAAAGAAAGGTTGCTCCTACAACAGTTTTATGTGTTAATCTTAGAATTTTTTAACCTTGTGTTGCTGACGTACGTAATTCATATCCGCTGCATTGCTTGTGTCGAAAACTGCACTGCGCTTATATGTGGAACTTATGACAGGAGGAGTGAAAATGGTTGGTGTCTTCAAAATACAGTATTCATCCTTTTTCGCAAGTGAGAAGTGGAACTATTGTTTTGAAATAATTTATTTTTGGTATTTGTCTTTTACTACTCTTTAGCAACTGTGGACATCAATTTACTGACGACTTAGAGAAGTGAGTGTGCGTGTTTTTTAACCTATATACTGGACATTGTAGTCTATCTTTGAAATCTCTCTGCTGTCTGCTTTGTTTCTAATGATGATGTCATATTGCGTCTTTGGTTCATAGCATGGCAGCAATATTGCAATTGGATGATATAAAGATAATTGATGTAACCATCTTGGTTTTGGGGATAATGAAGAATGTTAAGACTGAGTTTTGTAACAATATTTTAAATGGAAACATTTTGCTATTTTGTCTTTCTTAAGCTTCCTAACCTCGACAATGTGGAACATTCTTGCGGGATGTTTATGTGTGCGATCTTTATTTAGGTCCCCTTCCATTAACAAAAACCTTTAATATGAGGTTGTTGTTGTCTAGCTAAAGGTAATTGATATGATGGTGGCCAGCTAATAGTTAGTAAATAGTTATACGCATTAAAGTTTTTGTGACAGCGATTTTTATACTTAATAAAAAAAATGGCATGCCAGCCAAGTTCTTACATAGTTATTCATTTTGTTTGAGTTAGAGGCTTATTGGTACCTTTATGTCTAGAAATTGAAGGATGCTTCAGATTATGGTTTCTCCAGTAGAAATGTACTTGCTAGAGCTCTAAGTTTATGATATTTTATATTTCTAAAATTATCATTATTAAATCTTGTCATAGTCTTATAGTGGATGTGCTTCTTACTAGTTGAATTACCTGCACTTGCTTTGAAAGAGAATTAGGAGTTTCTTTTTTAATATATGTACATAAATATTATTTCTTAAGTGATTTGATTGCTAATGCAGGATAATTGTCCTATCTCAATTTGGGATTTCGTACATGTATCAAAAACCAATGTCATTGTCAACTGTTGGCAAACTATGTTAGTTCTACATGTTGCATGTTGAATTTGAAGAATTGCTTTGTACCAGAAAGGTGGTTTTCTTGCGTATACTGTATCTTACATTGTACTGGTTGCCATACAGAAAGAACAGAAGAAGGGAAAGTTATACAAAATTGTAGGGTTGTGGAGTGGAGACCTTCTCATTGTCTTGGGTGGAATATGTAAAACATATAATTGACTCAGTCAAGGGAAGACTATTTGTTACAGCGAATTCTAAGTTTTGGGGGCATGGGTTTGATTGATATTCTATGTTCTTCCATATTTCTTTTTACACTGGTTGAGGCCACAAGCAAGTCAGGGACCTTGTGGCCTCTAAAATTAGGAATGGAATTTACTGGAACCATCAGCTGGACAGTCTTCAGTTCAAGTATATTTATGTTTGTAGCTCTTGTTCTCTCCACATATCTGATATTTGAGCATTTAGCTGCCTATAATCAGCCTGAGGTATTTTCTTTGTTCCCTTTACTTTTGGATCTTACTTATCTTTCCTCCTGCACCAATAAACTTCGTGTTTATGTAATGCCCAGTTTCCCTTTTCTTACTGCTTCTTATAATTGCACACTTTCAACTGACTTGACCATTTTTCTCCTCTTCATTACAATTTCCTTACCTTTCATATTATTTTCTATATATATGTATGTATATGTATATGTATATTCTTTCCTTGATTCAGGAGCAGAAGTTTTTGATTGGTCTCATCTTAATGGTTCCTGTTTATTCCTTAGAATCGGTAAGGGAGACTAAGTTAACCCTAAATACCGTGTGTTGTTCTGTTTATATAGCATCTTTTACTTGGGTTTATTAATTCATTAAAGAGAAGATAACTGTTGGTTGTATTCTTTTTGGGTATGGAATCTAAATAATATTCCACTTGCAACTCTTCTAATTTTATCTAAACTTTTGTTGATACCACATTGAATATATTGGAACTTACCTACTGGTGCATGCTGTTTGGTTAGATTTTCTGCTTCACTTCTGCTTACATAAAGTACTAATTGTACATTTTTTAATGATTAAAGAATTTATGTGAGTGCCAAACACAGTCAGACTAAAATCCGTTTAATCTAATAGTGATTTCTATGATATCTAAAATCAATAATTGACACTGAAAATAGAACTTCTTTTTTTTAAATAGATCATACTCAAAAGATTTTTATTCATGTTAACTGTGTATAATTTCAGAAAAGCTTTGGGTTTTATTTTCCAGGAATGTATTAATCTGCCTGCTGTGTGTATAATCCAGTCATGGAAGTTTTTCTTTCTAGTTTCCTTTTAACACGATTTTAGTAGTAAATTAGAAAGTTCTGATGTTTTTATGATGCAGTTTTTGTCACTGTTGGATTCCAGTGCAGCATTTAACTGTGAAGTTATTCGGGACTGCTATGAGGCTTTTGCGTTATATTGCTTTGAAAGATATTTGATCGCTTGCTTAGGTATGCCAAACAGATTATACAGCTACATGATTTTCATTAGGTAGCTGTTATTATGTATATATATTTTCCAGAAATGCAGAAGTGTAAGGATTGAGATATCACACAAGTTTTCCTCCTTTTTTTTTTTAATCTCAAGTCTAATTCAAAAATAAAAACTATTAAATCTTTGCGAGGCTTGAATGTTAAATGATTAAAAGATGTCATACGCCTTCACAACTTCTGAATTATGTTGGATTTGTCATGACCTTTAGTAATACAAAAATTGTGTATGGTTGCTTGTAGGTGGTGAGGACAAAACAATTCAATTTATTGGAAGTATGAGCCTAACAGACTCCGGAACTCCTCTTCTAAAAGAAACATATGCATATGGAGTTGTAGAGCATCCATTTCCCTTAAATTGCTTCTTAAGAAACTGGTATCTTGGCCCTGACTTCTATCAATCTGTGAAAGTTGGCATCGTACAATATGTATGTTAGATTTTGATAAATTGTGCGGTTGTTCCACCAGTCTTCTCTTTCTGTAAAATAAGAATCAATTTCTTTCTTCTTCTTGACTAAATCTTATATTCCAGATGATACTGAAAATGATCTGTGCATTGCTGTCAATGATTCTGCAGTCTTTTGGGGTTTATGGAGAAGGAAAATTTGAATGGAAATATGGGTAAGATTATATTTGCTTGTGTTGTACCTATGATATGCATACCATAAATATATAATCTCAATTCTCAACTACAATATAAGTATTTTTTTTTTTATCATAGATAAAATTTCTTGCTTTATTATTTGTATTGTACTTTCCTTTTTTCTACTTTTTGTTTTTGGTATTGGGGCACATTTGTATGACCCGTGTTGAAGCCCAATTCTACTATGTGCTTGCAGGTATCCCTATTTAGCATGCATTCTTAATTTTAGTCAGACATGGGCCCTGTATTGCCTTGTACAGTTCTATTCTGTCACGAAAGATAAATTGGAGCCAATAAAACCATTGGCAAAATTCGTAACTTTTAAGTCAATCGTCTTCTTGACATGGTGGCAAGGTGTGGCTGTTGCATTTCTTTTTTCCATGGGAGCATTTAAAGGGTCTTTGGCTCAAGAGCTGAAAACACGTATACAAGACTATATCATCTGTATAGAGGTATTGTATTCTTGCATATCGCATTACTAAATCATCTCAATTTTACCACCAAAAAAATCATCTCTATATTAAGGAAATCATCGTACATATACTTTAGATCACGTAAACTTTTATCACCATGTATGATCTATTTATGAAAACCAACAATTTAACTAGATCCCGTGATAAGGTTGGATACATGAAATTGGGGGTATTTTTCTGCCAATAAGGAAGTGTGGTGGATAGGGTGGTCATGGATTGGATTTTTGGAAATCCAATCTAGATCCAATCCAAATCCAAACAAATGGATTGGATTTAAAATCCATATCCATTTTAATTAGATCAAATTTTTTAGATTTTTTAAAAATCCATTTAAAGTGGATTAAATCTAGATTAAATTCACTTTGTTGATTACATTAAATCCATTTTGATATGTACACAGACTAACTTGGCTCGAACAGGGCCTAAGCCGACTCAACTTGGATGCGGACCAACTCAGCTCGACATCGGACCGACTTAGTTCGACATGGTCCCTCATCGACTCAACTCAACATGGGCCCTATTGACTCCGCTCGACATCAGCTCGAGCCGACTCCGCTCGACATTGGTCCAGAACGACTTGGCTCGACATCGTCCAGGAGCGAATATGCTCGACATGGGCCCAGGCCGACACCGCTCGACATCGGCCCTGACCGACTCAGCTCAACATCTACCCAGGTCGACTCGGCACAACATTGGCCCAAACCGACTCGGTTTGACATTGTCCAGGAGCGAATCTGCTCGACATGGGCTTAAGCCGACTCTGCTCGACATCGATCCGTTCGACTCCGCTCGACATCGACCCTGACCGACTCAGCTCGACATCTACCTAGCCGACTCGGCACCACATCGGATCAAATTGACTCGGCTCGACATCGGCCCAGACTTATTTGGCATTAGATGGGCCCAGGCCGACTCGGCTCGACATCGATCAGGACTAACTCGGCTCGACATTGGCTTAGACTGACTCCACTCGACATTAACCCGAATCGACATGGACCCAAACAAATTCGGCTGGACATGGGCTCAGGCCAATTCTACTCGATATCGGCGCATACAAATTCGGCTCAACATGGGCCAGGATCGGCTCGACATTGACCTGCGTTGACATCGGCCCAGGCCCATTCAGCCCAACATAGGCTCGATATCTGGCCGGTCTCGCTTGGTTGGACATCGACATGGGCCCACTCGATACGATCGACCCTGACGACTTGACATTGGCCCGGGCCTGCTCAACTCGACATTGGCTCGGGTCCACTCAGCTCGACATCGGCTCGGGTCCACTCAGCTCGACATCGGCTCGGGTCCACTCAGCTCGACATCGGCCCGGGCCCGCTTGACTCAACATCGGTCCGGGCTCGCTTGACTCGATATTAGCGCAGACCTGCTCAACTCGACATTGGCTTGTGCCCACTCAGCTATACATCAGCCTGGGCCCGCTCGACTCGACATCAACCTAGGCTCGTTCGGCTCAACATCGGCCTAGGTCGTTCGGCTTGACATCGGCTCAAGCTCGCTCGACTCAACATCGGCCCGGTCTTGCTTGGCTCGACATCGGCTTTGGCCCGCTCTGCTCGACTGACCTAGACGACTCGACATCGGCCCGGGCCTGCTCGACTTGACATCAGCCCTGGCCCGGTCGTCTCGACATTGGCCCGGGCCCGCTCGACTTGACATCGACCCGGTCCCGCTCGGCTCGACATCAGCCCGGGCTCGCTCGGGTCGAATCAACCTTGGCCTGGTCATCTCAATATCGGCCCGGGCCTGCTCGACTCAATATCAGACTCGAAAGTCTCGGCTCAACATGGGCTCGAGCCAACTCTGCTTGACTCGATATTGAATCGAACAGACTCAACTCAACATGGGCCTGGACTGACTCAACTCCACATTAACTTGAGCCAATGTCAACCCACACCGACTTGGCCCGAAATCGGCCAGCACTCACTTGACTTGACATCGGCCCAAGGCGACTCAGATCGACATGGGCCTGGTTTGACTCGGCTTGCATCGGCTCGGACCTATTCGGGTCAACATCGTCCTGTTTCGACTCGGGTCAACATTGTCTTGTTTCGACTCGGGTCAACATTGTCCTATTTCGACTCGGGTCAACATTGGCCCGGGTGGACTCTGCTCAATTTGGGCTCGGACCAACTCAGCTCAATATGGGTTCGAGCCGACTAGGCTCGGTATTGGATCCGGGCCGACTCAACTCGGTATGGGCCCGGACCAACTCGAGTCATCATTGGCCGAGTCCAGATGGGTATGGATTGACTCGTCTCGACATGGGCCCGATGCGGACTCAACCTGGTCCGGGTGCCGATTTGACTAGGGCTCTGACCCACTCAGCTTGACTTGGCCCAGGGTTGACTCGACTCGACTTTGGCCTGGAACGACCTGACTCGACTTTGGCCTATACTGACTCGATTCAACTTGGGCCCGGACGACTCGGCTCGACATGGACTTGGGTCGACTTTGCTCAACCTGGGCCCGAATTGTCTTGGCTCAACCTGGATCGGTCTAAGTCAAAATCCAATCCAAAATGCAATTTGGATAATCCAAAAATGGATCCAATCTATATCTAATCCATATCCAATTAAATGGATTGGATTTAAAATTCAAAAATATGGATTTGGATTTGAGATAAATCCATTTAAATGGGATTAAAACTAATATGGATTTGGATAATTGTGGATTGGATTTTTTACCCACCCTTAGTGGTGGACTATTGAATATCCGTATCATGTATGAATGCATGTAATGGTAACAAACTGTGATACCTGTGATATCAATCTCCTCGAGTCTATGTACGATTAAGTTGTCAATTGTGTTATGTTCACCTCATTTGATATCCTTACATGTGCACTCCCGGCTTCGACTGTTGTGAGCTCTGGGGAGGCACTTACATAGATGAAGAGGACCTACTCCAATAGGACTTCAGTAGTCTGAAATACTCATTCTAGTCTGGAATACTCATTCTGGTATCTATATATTAAATTGGATTTGTCCCTCCTTTTTTTTTCCTTCGAATTTCACCTGATACTATATCCCTTCTTTTTAGAGACTTGCAGAAAAATTCTTTTGTTACATCCTTATACATTACGCTAATTTCCCTTAATTGTATGAAAAAAATATTAGGTGTACTCCTATGAGAATGATTATTTTAAACCTTATGAAAACAAGGGTATTATGTGCAATCTGGAAAAACCTTAGACTTAGCATTGTAATTTATTCTATAAAATATTAGGTTATGCTGTGTTTTTTAAACGACCAACGACTGCTCTGCTCTCGAACTGAGACAGACTCGCTTTTATTTTAAGCTGAATCAGGTGTTATATGCTTAGCAAGTTATCAGTTTTCTTCTTTGTTAAATATGTTGTTTGATGCCGCTATATAACTTAAACTTTCCAAGAGTATCAACAACCTGGAAAATATTTCAATCAATTCTGTAGTTCTTGGTTGGTATTGGTATTATGTTTGACTCCCCATCTTATTTGTTAACAGATGGGTGTTGCTGCTGTTGTGCACCTTTACGTCTTTCCTGCAGTACCTTACAAAAGAGGAGAGAGGTGTGTCCGTAATGTATCAGTGATGGCAGACTATGCATCACTAGGAACCCCTCCTGATCCTGCTGAGGTTCAAGATTCTGAACGCTCAACTAAAATGCATCTGGGTAGACATGATGACATGGAGAGGCGTATGAAATTTACCCATAATGTTCGGGATGTGGTCTTAGGAAGTGGTGAAATTGTGAGATATGAAACACTATAACGTTTGAATTTCCCCAATCACGAATCTCTGTCAAACTCATCTGCGTTGCTTCTGCTCTTTTATTTCAGATTGTCGATGACATGAAATTTACAGTTTCACATGTAGTAGAACCTGTAGAAAGGGGTATTGCAAAGTTAAGCAAAGCCTTCCATCAGATATCCGAAAATGTGAAACGCCATGAAGAGGAGCGGAGCAGAAGCACAAAGGTCAAGGATGACAGTTACCTTGTTCCCTTGCGTTCTTGGAGACCAGAATTTTCTGATGTCCACGACAGACTTGTGGAAGGAAGTGTCAGTGATAGTGGTTTGCCCAACAGAAAGAGGCAGCATCTCCCATCGAAAGCGTCCGCATCCGGGAAGAGAAGATAGTTTAACCCTTGAACAAAGTATAGTTTTTGCACCTACAAGATAGAAAGTTTCTGATAGATTTTGACGTCAAATTATAACCCAAAAGGCATAATATGGTGAGCCTTTTCAACTATTGTATAAATATCTTACGCCATTTTTGCGTGTTTTTGCTGGAAAAGAGGTAGTTTCTTTTCGTTTTTACACAAATAGATAATTTTTAAAAATATTATAAAAATTAGTAAATCGTGTTTTTAAAGAAGACTTCCAGTTAATTTTTGTTTTTTATTCGGAAGTGCTAGGATGACAACAAAAATCCAATTGTGCTTGGGTTGGGCAATTCGAAATGGATAAAAAATGGATAATAGATATCATAATATATATATATATTTTTTTTTTGTTTCCCGTTAATATTAAATATCTATTTATTTAAATTTAAATATCATCATATATAACATATATATATTTTATTTAAATTTAAAAAATAAACAAATTCATAAACACATTTATTTGTAGGTACATTTTTAGTAGATTTTCTATATAGGTAGATGACATATAGGTGGTATCCACGTGGATGGCAACCAGATTTGGGAAAGGGGTTATAATAAGACTGTTTCTTCCTGCACCTCCATATCTTCTTCTCTTACCTCCATACACAACATGAAAATACATTTTTATCCTTTTTGTGTCACCTCCATAAATTAGTTTTCAGATTATATAATCCAGAATACATTTGAAAAAAGACTTCTGGATTACATAATTCGGAAGCTAAATAAGACTTCTGGATTATGTAATCCGGAAAGTAATCATGCATCTGAAGAAAGACTTCCGGATTACATAATCCGAAAGCTAATTATAAATTTGAAAAATGACTTTTAGATTATATAATCCGGAATTTTATAGAAGAACATTTTTGGAAATTTAAAAATTTGTGGAGGTGAGAGAAGAATGTATGGAGGTGCAGGAAGAAACAGTCTTATAATAACTGTGATTATAACCTGGCAGTAATTTATTGGGAAGAAAGAGATATTTTGAACCCAAAAAGAAATAAGAACAGTAAGGCCACGAACTACGGATGACAATGTGGTTGGATTATGCCGATCATCCGCCACCAACTTTGTAGTTTGGACGAGTTAATAGTAGAGTTTAGTGTTTCCCTGCTAGTTTGTATAAACAAATAAATTATTTTAGTTATTATAAATAAAATTATATTTCATTCACTTATTATTATAACGTGACTTTTATTTTGTTTTA
>Ga0123341_1007404_pt1 | contig 9995 bp, 8 predicted proteins | sample Turbeapinknodule_FD_89959 | JGI IMG/M metagenome (GOLD analysis project Ga0123341, IMG submission 89959) | Root nodule microbial communities of legume samples collected from Mexico - Turtle bean Mexico pink nodule | ecosystem: Host-associated > Plants > Roots > Nodule | place: Mexico: Nepantla...
AAGACGCAAAAGCAAGAAAAAAAAGGGAAAAAAAAGAGGAAAAAAAAGAAGAGAAAGAGGGAAGAAAAAGGGAGGGAGAGAGAGAGAGAGAGAGAGAGAGAGAGAGAGAGAGAGAGAGAGAGAGAGAGAATGAAGCGGTTGAACCCTAACAGAGTGAGTCACCGCACCGGATCGCAGAGATCGAAAGTGAGAAAAAAATTAGGGGAAAGTCCAATAGGTCGGTTAGGGTTAAAAGTGGAAGAGCGTATAAAGGTTGAGTTGAGCAGAAGAAAATCACAACCAGATTGTAGACCCTCTTTTTCTCTATTATTTAGCTACCGAATACATTGAATAGTATGTTTAATGTTGTATCGGCGTTGATGAATAATGAGAATTGGAAGAGATGCAGAATTGGGGATAACTATAGTATTTTAATTTTATTATTATTATTATTATTTATTTTATTATTATTATTATTATTATCATTCTTTATTTATTTTAATTTTATTATTATTATTATTTATTATTATTATTATTTCTATTTTTATTTATTATTATTTTATTAAACAATTACATTTAGCGACCGAAAGAAAATTAGTGGCTAAAAAAACATATTTCGTGGCTAATTCGGTGGCAGAAATAAGTAATTACATTTAGCGATTGAAAGAAAATCAGTGGTTAAAAAATAAACATAATTGGTGGCTGATTCGGTAGCATAAATAAGCAATTACATTTAGCGATCGAAAAAAATCAGTGGCTAAAAAATAAACATTTTTTGTCGCTAATTCGGTGGCAAAAATAAGAAATTACATTTAGCGACGGAGCGAAAATCAGTGACTAAAAAATAAACATTTTCGATCGCTAATTCGATCGCAAATATATTTTTCCAAATTTATTCAAAACAACCACCACTTTAATGACCGATGGTTTTGTCACTCTCATGTTCAGTCGCTAAACTAACTAACATCACTAACAATTTATTCGGTCGCTATTTCGGTTGCAGATTTGAGACTGAAGGTATTCAGTGGCTATTTCAGTCGCAAATTGCGACCACTTATTTTCGATCACTGAATTCGGTGACTAAATGGTTATTTTCTTACAGTGGCATATCTTTCTTGAGTGAATTAAAATTTTCCCTCCGTTACTAAATAACCGAGTGATACAAGTTAGTGAGTGGATTAAATTATTACTTCCACTAATTGTTTGCTTTCTTTTATGCACAATCATGACTCATTATTCTTTGGGGGAGTCGTCAAAGCCACAATCTCCTCAAAAAGCACATCTTTTGGGGGAGCTTGCGGATGCCAAAAGAAGCTTAGCCCAAAAAGAAGAAGAAATGAGGAAACTAGTGGAAAAAATGCAAAGATTAGAAGAGACTCAAAAGAGACAAGCTTAGAAAAGAGATGAGAATCTAGAAGAGCGACTAGAAATTATGTGCACTATGGAAGTCAATAAGAAAAACAAGATTGGAGAATGCACAATTTTGAAAAAAAGGCACCATGAACACCAACCACCAAAGATTTCTTTTCCTTTTGTTAAATTACCTAGTTTTAGTGGGGAAAGTGACACTAATTTGTATTTAGGATGAGAAGCTAAAGTAGAACAAATCTTTAATGTGTATGAGGTTAAAGAGGACCAAAAAGTTAAGTTCGCTTCCCTAAAGTTTTTAGACTATGCCGTGCAGTGGTAACATCAAGTTGTAATGGACATTGGGCTAAACAAGAGGCCAACCATGGTCTCTTGGTATGATTTGAAAGAATGCATGTGAGTGTAGTTTTTTCCTCCTCATTATAGGAAGGAACTCTTGTTGAAGCTCCAATGGCTTCATTAAGGACCTAGGACGATAGATGAATACTTTAAGAACTTATAAACCACTTTGACTAAATTTAATATGCATGATAGTGAAGAGTCAAAGATAGCTAGGTTTATGAGAGGTTTAAGGAGAGAAATTCAAGATATTGTAGAGTTATATGAGTACTTTTCTTTAGAGAAATTGGTTCACCTAGCCCTCAAGGTAGAATCACAAATTTATAAGAAAACAACTTTAAAAAATACTCATAATGATGGTTTATACAAATCTTCATGGAAGGATTAAAACAAAATTTCTACAAAAACTTTTCCTTCCAATCTTTCAAAGAAATCACTTCTCACCATAGAGTTTCTAAAGACAAACCTTCCACCTCCACCCCTAAGTCACCCACCAAAATCTCAAGTACAAAATGTTTCAAATGTTTAGGTTTTGGGAACATAGTTGCCAATTGTCCAACCAAAAGAACAATGATAGTAAAAGGGAGGGTTGTAGTGAGTGACCATAGTTCCCAATCTTCAAGGTCTAGCTCCCCTACCTCTTCAAGAAGTCAAAGTGAGGAAGATTATGAGATGTCTTGTGAAGGTGATTTGTTAGTAGTAAGGCGCATGCTTGGGCAACTTCAAAAACCTTTTGATGAAAGTCAAAGGGAAAATATTTTTCATACAAGATTCCTTATTAATGAAAAATTATGTTCATTAATTGTAGAAGCGGGTAGTTGCATAAATGTGGCAAGTACAAGAGTAGTGGATAAGCTTGGATTACCCACCATCTCTCATACAAAACCCTACAAATTACAATGGCTTAGCGAAGAGGAAGAAATCATTGTCAATAAATAAGTCCTCTTAGCTTTCTCCATTGGAAAATATAAAGATGAAGTATTGTGTGATGTTGTGCCAATGGAAGTCACCCACATTCTATTAGGAAGGCCATGGAAATTTGATAGAAAAGTTTTACATGATGGCCTTACTAATAAAATATCTTTTACCTTCCAAGGGCACAAGATTATGTTAAAACCTCTCTCCAAAAGAGGTTAATGAGGATAAAATAGAAATGAAAACAAGAAGAGAAAATGAAAAAGATAAAGAAAGAAAAGATAAATCGGGTATCAATACCTAAAAAACAGTCACGTTGACTCGTACTCCATTACAGACTGCACCTCCAAGATGTTCGTCTTCCTTATCTTTTACCTAATGATTCTAAATGCTTGACATCTTTGATAAACAATTTTAGGGATGATCTTCAAAAAACTTCCTAAAGGTTTCCACCTTCTAAGAGGATTTTCACAAACAAATTATTTCTTCCTTAAACATTCTTTACAAACATGGTCTGTATCTAGAATTCACCCATGTGAACTCTTCAAGCTTCATGAACATAAGTTTGCTTTACATCCTCAACTTAGAAATATTTCTATCTTCTCTATGAACAAACTAACTATGTTATTTACAGGGGTTCTAATTTCGAGGACGAATTCTTTGTAACTCGAGGAGCATGATACAACCCAATTAGCCAAGAAGATGACCAAGGACACGAGAGACACTTCACACTTTGATCAGTCGTCTCAACATACAAGAGAAAACCCCACCAAATATTAGAAGGACCTCAATAGAAGAAGAATTAGGCATAGACCAGAGCATCAAATGTTTTTTCTTCTAGTCTTCTTACAAGACAAATGTTTGTAAATAAATTGGGTTCATTTTGGGGATCCAAATAGAAGAATAAGCTAGAGTAGGGTGTGCTTAGTAATTTGGGCTTGTGCCAAGCCACCTTTCATGACATGTGCACCTAGGTTTAGAGTTTATATGACCTACCTTCTAGAAGGTTTCTCACAAATGACACCCCTACCCCTCTATCTTGTTCTCTAAGTCACTCTCTCCTATATAAAGGGTGTCTTGCCTCATGTATTTACCCATTGAATTTGAATATAGTAAAGAAACTTTGCAGGAGTGTTTAATGAGACTAGTGTTCTCCTATTATTGGGTCTTATCTTGAGCGTGCATCACCTCAGCTCGCGGCTCTTTCACCACTCATCTTGGAGTTCCTTCTTCTCCAAGTGGCGTGACAACCCCTCTTCTTCTATAAGTTTCCTTCATCCCTTCCTTTGCTTATCTTCTTTTTGCACCACCTTTCCCTTTCCTCTTTATGTTATTATGCTTTTCTTTTATTTTGGTTTTCACTTGTCATTCTTCATCTTATGCTCTTTTCATTTCGCAAGTTACCTTTATCATCATAATCACCAAATTTGTGTTTTTTCTCTTTGCCCTCTAGAAGTGAACCTTCACACTTACTTAACCACTTGGTTAAGTTCATGTTTAATGGGGATCTTCTTTGGGTTCTCACCTTAAATTGTTAATCTCAAAAAGCTTAATCAAAAGTGAAACCTCTAAACTGTGCCAATCTAAAATTAACTCACATCACTTATCCAACACTAATTTTTTTTTATATTCTTTGTTTGTTAACTACTATTTTTATTTTTGGTATTTACAAACACAATACACTCGTACATGCGAAGAAACCTCTCGATCAACATATGTTACATGAGTGTTTCCACCTAAACAAGTTGTTGGAATGAAAAAATTAGAAGGTGTATAGGCTTGGTTCAAAGCAAAGCAATTGGGAGACACTTTTTTATCATCATTCTAATTCTTTACCATCTAATTGGATAAGGGGAGAAGATATTGAAGAATTGAAAAATAAATTAGAAACTACTGAAAACTAAAAGGAAATGATCTTGAAGATAGATTCTTTTACAATGAGAAAGATATACAACAAAAGAAGAAACTCATGCACCAATTGATGGAAAATATGGACTTTGCTCCATAAAGAGTTATTTTCTTTTACTTCCAAATAAAAGATATATCACTAGAAGAAAATAACTAAATAAGAACTAATTTTAGAGTCAAAAAGTAATTAGTTACGATATTGACTAAGTTAGATACTATTTTATAAACTAAAAACTATTGGTATAGTAGTTTCTATTATTAATAAAATTTTATAAACTAGTTTCTAGAGTTGTATCTAACATTAACTATCAAAGTTTTAGCTACTTACTACTTTAGATTCTAAATTATTGTGCCTTATTGTACGTCATTCAGATTTTACAGTACATACATTCGAGTGGTTGCAAAATAAGGATTGAGTACGCCATAACACTTTAAAATATCACATTGTTTAATATGTTAAAAAAATTGCTAAGAGCAAATAGTGTATCATGTAACTATATGACACTTAAGGAGAGAGTAAAGAAATGTTAGAAATACTCACACACCATAAACTCAATAATAGTAGCAGATAGACTTCCAAGACTAGTCAGACAAACTGGAGGAATAAGTATGCATAGAGACTTATAGAACTAGTGAGACAAACTCTAAACATACAAAAGTTGGAGGGAGTAAAATTTGATAAAAGAAAGATAGAAATAAATATATTGAAATTTGTGGATGGTAAAATATTATATGTGAGAATAAAATCCAAAATATAATTACTTTGAAAGGTATACTAAGATATTTTGAAGTAGCATCACAACTAAAAAAATATTTTTTATGAGAGTAAAATGAGGAATAAGAGATAAAAATATTCATTTAGATTATTTGCTACTATATTAATTTGTACAAATATGTTTTTACCTTTTACCTATTTGGGGATACAGGTAGGCAGAAATTCTAGAAATTTGCGGATGTGGGACACTATGATACATAAGATTAAAATGAGATTGTTGCATAGGAAGGGAATTTATCTATCATTCATAGGAAGAGTAAGTATGATCAAATCTATAATCACAACCCTTCCCTTTTTTTTCTTATCTTTCTTTAAAGTTCCGAAACTTATGTTAAAGGAAATTAGGAAAATATAAAGACAATTTTTGCAAGGGTGGAAATCAGAAGGAAAGAAAATAGCACAAGTGAAATGGTCAAGTCTTTGCAGAACAAAAGAGGTTGAAGGATTAGATATAAAAGAGGTACAATTATTTAATGAGGCACTCTTAGCAAAATGGAAGTGGATATTTGCAACTAAAAATATGGATTTGTGAAAAGAAATATTAGAATAAGTATGGAGATAGGATATAACTAAACTAGGAAAAACACTCTAAATTTGAATCGGTGTGGTGGAGGGACCTGGAGAAAGTAAGTGGATCACAAGGGGATCAAAACTGATTTGACAATAATGTCAAATGGAAATTAGGCACGAGAATAAGAATTAGATTTTGGGATGACAAGTCAAACGAAGCAGTTTCATATGCTGAGAAATATCCTAGATTGTATAATAATTCTAAATTCAAACAAGCTACCCTGTCATAAACGGGTAATCGGAAGAATGACACATGGGAATGGACGATTAAATGGAGGAAAGAATGGTTGAGCGTGAACTAACCCAAACATCTAAATTCATGCAAGATTTATCAATAAGGTTAACCTAAACGGAATGCAAAAAATACTTGGGTGTGGGAGGGAGAGAAGTGAGAATAAAGTCTTGCAAAACAATATCATTGTGGAAGAAAATGATTTTTTCAATAAAAAATAAAAGCAATACTAAATGCAAAACACTTCATATGGAGAGTGGTTCTCAACAAGTGTGACGATGAAATATAATCTTGAACATAAAGGTGTACATGTACCTTCTAATGTGTGGCTTAACCAAAAAATTGGTCAAACACATATTGTTTTATTGTAAGGTATCTAACTTAACTTAGAATTTATGCAATAGATTAGTGATGAAACCATGATTGATAGAGTACCCACTTAGCTAGCCCAACCTTCCAGAAGGATGATTAGGAGCATGACACGGGACCTATGGCTAGGTTAGACTCAATCCATAGCTAGTGACTCAGAGCCTCTTATACCTTAGAAGATTACCAAGAGTAGAGTCCACGATTGGACCTGAGCGCCAACTATTTTCCCTGCTTTTTATTTCAGTAGATTAGGATTTAATTGGCCTAAATTGGGCTTGTGCCAAAGCCCACATTTTGACCTAGCTTCTAGAATATGTCCCCATGTGTCGCCCCTTCCCTCATGTGCTCACTTTTGACCTAATTTCTAGAAGGCTCATCCATGTGTGTGAGACCTTATGGCTAAACCTAGATTATAGAAGCATCTTGTCATGTGCCACACATTCCTTTCCTCTCTTGTTCACTAAGACACAAAAGGCTATAAATAAAGTGTCTTACCTCTTGTATTTGACATTGAATGAATAGTAAAAAACTCTGCTTGAGTGAAATCTTGAGTGTTTCTAAAATTCCTCTGAGTCTTATCTTGGTAGAGATGACTGCAAGTGGTGACTCACTTCCTCCCCCAAGTGGCGTGAATCACCTTCATTTCTCCATATCCATAAGCTTCTTTATCTCTTTCCTTCTTTCCTTTCATTATTCTGCCATTATTCCTTCATTTTTTGTTCATTTATCTTCCATTTCAATTTGATCATTTCATTCTCTTTGTCTTGCTTTATTTTTGTGTTCATCATTCATCATAGAGTGTGTGTGTTTTTTCTATTTGCTCTTTGAAAGAGAACTTTCACACTTACTTAACCACTAAGTTCATGTTCAGTGGCAATATTCACTGAGTTTCACCTTATCTTGCTAATCACAATCTTAATCCACGTAAAACCTCTAAAAACATGTGCAATTCCAAAACCAACTCACATCAATTAGTGTGAATGAAAATAGTATATCATAATCAAACAATTATTGTTGTATTTTTATCAATTATGTATGCCTAAAGTGAACAATAATTAAAATATGACATGGAAGGTAATGTGGGTGAGAGTAACCAAGTGCATATGGGACTAGAGAAACAAAATAATATTTAAAAACAATGAAAGGGACTAAGATAAAAATTTTGGGGTGCCCAATTGAAATTGAAAGCTTGGGCATGAATTATAAATAATATACCTAATCCAAAATGTTCATATTTTGACTAGTGTTTATATGCAAAAACACACATTAAAAGTATACAACAGTGGATGTTAGAAGTAATTTCTTTAAAAACTGGGTAGAGATTGACTTAAATTAAAGTGGACAAGTTTAGCATAAATAACATAATTAGGAGAAGAGCTAGAATTTAGCATCTTAAGGTTTAGAGACTCTGGATTGGGTAGGAAGGACAATCTGGTAAAATATTAAAAGAAAAAATATACTTGAAAATCTAAATTAGGTTGAGCAGAATTACGTGTAAAATCAAAATCAAGTGAAACAAACATAGTAGGGTAGTTAGGAGGTCATGAATTGCATAGGTATAAAAAAAAATTAAAATTAGAAGCTCCCAAACAAACCAAGGTACCAGTTGGTTAAATGGGTAGTAATGTACAGGGGAACTTTATGTGGATTTAAAGCAAAACAAAGTTAGGGTGCACATGCATGTTGAACAAAGATAGGACATAGTAGATCACAAAGCAAAAAAAATGGAGGTGAAGAAGAAGCAAGGACAGAATATGAAGAATGTTGGATGAAGAGGTGATCAAGAAATTGGGAATGGTTTAGGAAAGTTATCAAGATGTTAACAAGCTGACTGAATGGAAAGGAGGAAGCTACACTTCAATGAGATATGTCCACAAAGATTTTCACTTGGAACTTACAGAACCAACATAGTAGATAACATGGGGAAGGGATTTTCATGCAAAGCACTCACCACACGATGAAACACAAACAACTTTGAAGACTTATTGGAAATCAAAGTAATTAGACATTAGTCCAAATCCATACAATTTATTACTCTCTACTAATATTCAAACCAAAAAGCTCATTTCACATATTTGTTTGAATTTGGATTGAGCTTCAGTTAAGTTGTCAGGGTGGTTCATGGGGTGCCATTCATGCCGTTTTGGTGCTGCGACTTCTTCTTCCTTACTTTCTTCTTCTTTTCACTCTTCAGAGCTGCATGCAGGCACTCTTTCAGTTTTCACGCTAAAATAATGACTTTATTTATAAGAACAAAACAAAAGTACTTAGAGTGAAAAGGGAAAACAAAAAATAAATTAAATTCTCTAAAGTTGAAAAGCATTAAATATGTATTTATTATATTTATCAATTTTGTTTTAAGAAATTATTCAAGAGAATAAAAAAATGCTTGTCATTAATACGGTGTATTTGGTAAGAATAATAACTAGGTATAGATTTTAAATATCTTCTAAGTTATAAGTAGGGGTAAGCGGACGTCTTAGAGAAAATGTGAAACATATTAACTATTTTGGCCAATTAATCCACCTAGATTCGTTTTATATAATTCGTAATTTGTGGGTTAGATGCGCAGTGCGACGAGTCAGTATGTGTAATAATAAAAAAAAAAATTTAGCACTCTATCAAATTTCTTCTTTCATCTCATCAATTCTAGAAATCGAATTTTATCAACCAAAATAGTTGTTTCAAAAAGGTTATTCTTGATTTTTTTTTTCTAAATTTTTATTTATAGAATTTACTTTTATATTATAGAAAATAAAATCCAAAATTGACTAGATTCAGGAAAAAACTGGATGTAAGTGCAGGAAAAAACATCATAATAAATATCATTTTATGCGAGTCAACTCTTATGTGTATGAATTGTGGACCAAGTGCGGAATGGTCAATTAATACGACTTTGGTACTTTGACTTTCTTGGATAAACAATAACCACTGCAACATTTTTTCTCTCTAGCTGCCACCACACCCTGCACACATTTTTTTCTCTCTACAAGCAGTTGTGCCCTCCGAGCAATTTTACTTGGCAGTTGTCGTGCCCTCTGTGCACTTTTGCTCCTCGACATCTATTGTGCTCTCACAGTGTTTTTGCTCTTTAACTGTTGGTCTTATCTTGAGTGTGTGCATATCAACTAGCGGCTCTTCGCCATTCATTTTGGAGTAGCCCATCCTCCAAGTGACGTGATTCTTTGCCCATTTTTTCATAAGTTTTCTCATCCTTTCATCCTTTTTTCTTTTGTGTTCTTCTTTTGCACCACCTTTCATATCTTTTTTATATTTTCATGTCCTTTAATTCTGGTCATTACCTTGTTATCTTCATCATTATCTTCATTTAATTCCGCAAGATATCTTCATCATATTCATCATATTGTGTTTGTATTCTCATCCTAGTTACAAGCTATTCTGACTAATTTGTTTATTATTGTTATTATTTTAATTAAATTATTATTTATAATTACTTATTTTAATTTTATAAAAATAATTGATTATCATACTATTTTTAGTATTTATTGAATCACATTCAAATTAAATACTATTCATTAC
>Ga0123341_1007408_pt1 | contig 9993 bp, 4 predicted proteins | sample Turbeapinknodule_FD_89959 | JGI IMG/M metagenome (GOLD analysis project Ga0123341, IMG submission 89959) | Root nodule microbial communities of legume samples collected from Mexico - Turtle bean Mexico pink nodule | ecosystem: Host-associated > Plants > Roots > Nodule | place: Mexico: Nepantla...
TAACTGTTGTTTACTTAATTTGATCAATACAATTTTATAAATTTTTTTTCAGTTATAATCTAAATACATTGATTGTAAATATATCAATATCATTACTCTAAAACTTAACTCAAACTAAAAAGGTAACTGATGTTTAACTGAAACTGATAAAATGATATACCATGTGCAAAACTACTTCAAGTTTTGTGGCTAAGCGATTAGTTCGACAAGTGTACGTTGTGATTGATTATACATCCAACTTGGACGCGATTCATACCAATATACGAATCAAATACGTATAAAGACCACTTTGATGACTGTGTGCATCTCAGACACTAACGTAATAAAAAAACAACATTGTCTGTGCAGTGTTGTGTTTCTGGCTCCTAACTGCAACCAATCACTCCTATTTATCTTCTTTGCACCACGTGAATATTCAATTCCCCTTTCTCTTTCTCTTTCCCTTTCCCTTTATTTATGTGATTATCTTCTCCAAAGGCTGAGATAAAGACCCCAACAAGAGAATCAGAGGGAGAGAAAGAAAGATGAGTAACGGCCATGGATGCTGCAAAACAGGGCCTGGCTATGCTTCCCCACTGGAAGCCATGGCTGGTCCCAGAGAGTCTCTCATTTATGTCACCGCTGTTTACTCAGGTATCCTTCTTCCATTGACGTCCTCTGCAACTTCTGCTTTCATTCTTCACTCATTTTTTATTCAATATGAAACCTTTCAGGAACGGGAATTGAGAAGCCTGACTATGTGGCCACAGTGGACGTAGATCCAAACTCTGCAACTTTTTCCAAAGTCATCCATAGACTTCCTGTTCCTTATTTGGGTGATGAACTGCATCACACTGGCTGGAATTCATGCAGCTCTTGCTTTGGAGATCCGTCAGCACAGCGAAGATTTCTCATCGTACCTGCGCTTGTGTAAGACCCTAAACCGTTACTTCTACTGAACAATATCCCTACTGAAAAATATTCCTTATTGTACTTTATATGCATGCTGCATGCGCTATTGGCACATCTTTATGTATCATTCTCTAACAGAAATTCAGGAAAGAAAGCATTATGGAAGTTGTGATTATGTGATAAAAATTATGTCATAATAGGAGCCCTGTGTTTCTGGTGTTTTTTCCTTTTCTTTTTTGTCTTCTTCTCTTTTTCCTAACATATATATGTTTTGCCCACTTATTGAATTCGAAATATATCAACTTTATTCTAGTTACCCTTTTTGTTTCCTCCCTTTTTAAGTCTTCTTTTTGTCATGTTTCAGATCAGGTCGCGTATATGTGATTGATGTGAAAACAGACCCAAAAGCTCCATCTTTGCACAAAGTTGTTGAGCCTGCAGATATCATCCAGAAGACTGGATTGGCTTATCCACACACGTCTCACTGCCTTGCTTCTGGTGAAATTATGATCTCATGTCTTGGAGATAAGGATGGAAATGCTGAAGGCAATGGATTTCTTCTTCTTGATTCAGAGTTTAACGTGAAAGGAAGGTACTATTCTAGATATTTGATTGGGAAATGAGAGAAGAGAATGCTTTTTGGCGTGTCGAAAATTTCCTGAGTGTATCTAACATTATTCACCTCTGCATGTCTCTGACTCTGTTAGATACTCTAGTTTTAAAGGCCTATTTTTGGATTTAGGTAACAAGCATACAGATGAAATGGTGTCAATCTTATATTGAAATAAAGTTTAAGGTTGAGTAGACGAGTTTAGTGAATCTGTTTAGACAGAATTGTTTGATTACATAATGGTTGTGTATTAAACATTACGTGTGTCATGTCATTGGCTAGCAGCAATTCTGTTTGAAACTTATGTTGTATCCTGCTTCACATTGCTTAGGTGGGAGAAACCAGGGCACAGTCCACAATTTGGATATGACTTTTGGTACCAACCACGTCACAACACTATGATTAGCACATCATGGGGTGCTCCAAGAGCTTTCACCAAAGGTTTTAACTTGGAGCATCTCTCTGAGGGATTATACGGCCGGCATCTCCATGTATATGACTGGCCTGGGGGCGAACTGAGACAAACACTGGACCTTGGTGATTCAGGGCTTCTACCCTTAGAGGCAAGTTGTTGATTTGTGTATTTGAAGCCTGTTTACTACCTGTGTTATTTAACTATGACAGCACTTTCCTCTTGCTTTTAAGTAGTAATTGTGAGCCAATTTGCAAAATTGGCATATTTTATAGCTAATGTACCTTGAATGCAGATAAGGTTTTTGCATGATCCTGCTAAAGATACAGGTTTTGTTGGGAGTGCATTGACAAGTAACATGATACGATTCTTCAAGACCCAAGATGGATCATGGAGCCATGAGGTATATGAAAAGGATACTTAATATCTATTCTCTTCTGGTCAGTATATGTACTTAAACCAATATATCAATGTCCTCAATACTTATAGACTAAGCTTACTTTGCAGGTTTCCATATCAGTGAAACCTCTGAAAGTGCAAAACTGGATTCTTCCTGAAATGCCTGGGCTTATAACTGATTTTCTGATTTCTCTTGATGACCGATTTCTGTACTTCGTGAACTGGCTTCACGGGGATATAAGGCAATATAACATTGAGGACATTAAAAATCCTAAATTAACTGGACAAGTATGGGTTGGTGGACTTATCCAGAAAGGAAGCCCTATAATAGCTGTAACAGATGATGGAGAAACTTGGCAAGCTGAAGTTCCTGAGATTCAGGTAATTGCAATCTAGCCCTATTGTAACTTATCACACAATACTTGTTAGGAGTTAACTATTTGTTGGACAAATACAAAGAAATTTTGCTGAGTAGAGTGAAGTGAAAATTGAGAGGAGAGGAGTGAAATATTACTTTTAATAATGATGATTAGTATTCAATGACTTTAAGAAACGAAATTGTACTGAATATGCTTAAATGAATGACTTCTTAGCAAGGCATGTGAGTGAATTATTTGATTCTTGTATACATTTAGATTATACTTGCACTCTAGTTTTGATTCTGTTTATGAAAATTTTAAATACGCAAACGTAGTTCATTAGTCACTTCATGTTCAGCTGGTCTAGAAACACAAATTGCTTCGCACTTGTTCCCTTTCGCCACCTCAGTCTCACCGCATGAGAAGTTCCCACGATATATGTTTTTGTTGAGACCATGACCAATGAATCTTGATAATTGATCCATTGGATATATTCAAAGTCTTGGAATTATATCTTTAATGAAAACTATGAAGTTCAACCTATAAAGTTGAAGATAATATTTTCAGTATCTTGAAAATGTGATAAGTATTAATTATCCACTATCTCTTTATCTTTTTATGAAAAAGTCTTTTTCTCATTCTCTATATAAAGGGAACTTGTGAGGAAGAGAAAAACAAGCAAGAGGAAGAACAACATAGAGAGTAAATGAGATAATAGATATCCATCACAGTATGAGATAAATGTCCATTTTGTATCTGCACCAAAGAGGGAGAATTAGTTCTGATTTTCCCAACCATTTCTATAAGTTAATAATTCAAGTATAGTGTCATGTTATCTTCTGACCAAGTAACTCACTAGCGTGTCATTTCCATTTGTATTGTTATGGAACTGTTTTATCTCTAAAAGCTGAGGCATAAGCTTCAATTTTAGCCTTCTAGGATCGAAATTACTTTCCTCCAAATGAAAAAACTAAAAAAAAAACAGGTAAATAAACTTATCTGCTTTGTAACAGTTGAGTAGGCGAACTATTATCAATTTGGTTAGGAGAAGTTTATGTACTCGTATATTATAATTTAGCCATATTTGTTCATGAAATCTCCAACTATAACAACAGTTGTATTCCCTTCATGAAGAGAGTCAAAAAGTGAAAGTGAGTTGTAGCATCTTGTCATTTATGCATGTAATCTCTTGTTTTATTGGAGCAAAAACATTATATCTGATTTATTCATGGACATTGAAGGGTATCTATCCATCTGGTAAGTGTCTGATATTAAGAGTAACACATTGGTTTTCAGGGGAAAAAGTTGAGAGCAGGCCCTCAGATGATTCAGTTGAGTTTAGATGGGAAGAGGCTGTATGCAACCAACTCACTCTTCAGTACATGGGACAAACAATTTTATCCAGATCTTGTCCAGCAGGGCTCCCACATAATACAGATTGATGTTGATACTCAGAAAGGTGGCCTCAAAATCAACCCCAACTTCTTCGTGGACTTTGGAACTGAGCCTCATGGTCCTTCTCTTGCCCATGAGATGAGATATCCTGGTGGTGACTGTACTTCAGATATATGGATTTAAGCACACATGTGACATCTCATTGTTTCCCTTTGATAAACTTATCTATAATGTGGTTGCAAGGACTCATTTTGCTATAAATAATGCTGTTGTGAAGACAGTTTGCAATTTCATGAATATGTTAAGCTCCTCTGCTAAACCTCTTTGTCTACAGTTATTTTGTGGTTCCCACCTACTTATAATAAGTGTGTGAACAAAAAGAGGAAAGAAAGCATATAACTTTTAGAAATGACAAAAGTGATTGCTTGTCAACAATGCGTTTTGAATTTGACTTTAACTTTCTAGATTAATGAGCTGGCTTGGGATTCAACAAATTTACCTGGTTCTATTCTAAGGCAAAACAACAAAAGAGCATATAAATAGCAAGTTTGTATATAATAGTTTGTTTGCGACAAGAGTTAAGCATGCCCGATTTCTACAGTTCCTATGATGAAATAACTTGATACTTAACCACAGTATTTATCCAATTATAATTTTTAGACAATTTAGAAGCACTATAATCGCAACATGTTCTCTTTTTTCTTTTTGAGGCAACTAGGTTAATAATGGGAATCCCTATGGAGACTATAATCCATTAATATTGGTAATTGATCCATTGAATATATTTAACGATGTACGTCCCAAAGTCTTGAAATTATATCTTTTTGAAGACATTGAAACTTAACGTAAAAGGTTGAAGATAGTATTTTCAAGGTATCTAAAAAATGTAATAAGTATTAATTATCCACAGACTTTTTATGAAGAAATCTTTTTCTCATTCTCTATATAAAGAGAACTTGTGAGGAAGAGAAAAACAAAGGGAGAAGACCGACATAGAGATAAAAGAGGGAATAGATATTCATCATAGTGTGAGATTAAAAATTCTAGTGAAATGTTAGAGAGAGATTGTATTTCATCATTGTTGAATGAGTTTGAGTGTTATCCTTATAAGGTGAGAAACAAATATTATAATCTTACTTTCATAATGAAAACATTTTCTGGATTAGGTCTCGTAGATTTTACTTAAGTTGAGGAGATTTTTCCATATTATAAGATAATGTTAGGTAAGTTACAAATCCTTGAACATGTATAAATTGTTGTTTGTTCAGATGCATAAGTTACTAGATGTGTTAGAATTTTGAACTTGTATTCTTTGTATGTATTAAAAGTGAAGAGCGGAAGAAAAGGCTTTTGGAAACACACTAAATAAAAAATAATTTTAGTTTTAGAAGTTGTAGTAAAGTTTACTTCTACTTAAAGTCGCCCATGACTCGGCCTTCAAATTCTTATCTATAATTTGGTAACCGATAATTACAATCACCTACACCTCATCAAATGATAAGATTCAAACATGAAAGAAAATTCGAGATTCTGAAATAACAACTAAATAATAAAAACTTCAATGCTATGAACATAAACATTAAAAAATAATGGCTCTTCATCCAAATAAAAACTAGAAGCTAATCTAAAATCAAAATTCATAATACAAAATTGTTTGAATGTAAAGTTGCATTGTAAAACAATAAATGTGAAAAGAATATTAACAAAAGGATAATGAAATCAACCTTCCATTTAATAACGCAGCGAGATGGTGGGAAAATGAAAGCGTATCATTAATAAATTCAAAATATTTTGCCCTCATCTTTTGTCAAAAATAATTTTTTATTGAAAAAAATAATTAAAAAGAAACAAATGTAAAATATTGATGGGTGTGCAACTATTTTTACTCGTTATTATTTGCAGTGCTATATAGAGTTTTAAAATAATAAATTCCTAAGTGGTTTTCTCCCCTCTTGCAAATAATGTAATAAAAACATTATTAGTTTTGTTCCTCAAGAGCCTTGTTGAAAAAAATGAATAATATCATTGGTTGCATAAACGATAATTATATAAGAAGATCTTATGGATTTTTGTTGGATCAACATATAATCTTTCTGTTGTTTATCATATTATAGGAGCTTTGCAACTTAAAACTACAAGAAAAAATTGCTATTACTTCCCTTATTTGATGATCATTCTTCGATTCCTTACTATCTGATAAGGGGTTAGCTCCAGCAAGGCACTGCATCTAATAAAAGCAAATACAACAAAAACAAAAACCTTATCCCTCAAGGAATCAAAATAAATACAAATGAGAAAAAAATATATATTTGCATCACCTAATAGAAAATACAATAGACCAAGAAAAACTAAGCCCAGTAGAGGCAGAAAAGTATAACATGAAATGGGGACAAGATTCTCTCCTCACCACACGATTTCTACAACAACTTCCCCACAAGCATGGAAAATCGTGACCAAATAAACTGGGGATAGTTTGAAAGGTGAAGGAGGAAAATAGTATTACTACTTGAATGCAAGCTTCCATACTTCACGCACATTAGATGAACCGTCTGTGATTTCAGCAACCAGGCTACTGGTGAAGACACCTGCACAAATATAAGGAAATTAGGACATTACCACTTTTTACTTACTACAAGTTGTTAGCATATCAAGTATACCACTTTTATTATGCAACTGCAAAGGCCATAATACACAAAGAATCACAAATTCAGAATAGTAATCTAGCGTGAATATAATTGCATGTCAGCACTAGCTCACCGTCCTTTTCTACCAGAGACAGAAATCGCCGACTTCCGCCACCTACTCCAAAATAATACTTTTTTGCTGCCATGTACACAACTCCATCAGGATGTTGCAAGCACTGTATATCAAAAACTTCGATGTATAAGGAAAACAATATTTCATAATTAAAAACATTACATTAAAACACTCAGATAAGTGTACTCATATTTACAATGCAATGACTTAACACAGAAGTATCATTTTTGCTCTCGTCAATGAACAAAACAATACCTTTTTTATAAGATTATAGAGAATTTGGAGACTGCTGACCGAGTAAACTGTCTCAGCCATCAGAATAAAGTCATAACCCCCACTATGATTATCATCTGTACTAACATGAGGGAGCAGTTTATCAATTCCACTCCAGTCACCAGCAAAAAAACGAACTTCTGCCTTCTCACAAATTGTCGGGTTGGATGGTGATGATTGAGATTCTCCAGAAATATTTGCGTGTAAATTAGGAATGGTGAGGCAACGTAGGACCTCAGCATTGAAGTCTTGAAAATGTACAGCAGCCGCCCCCTAAAGCAACCATAATAAGCACATTATTATATTTTTCAAAAGGTAAGGATGCTAAAGCAAAGCCAAAATGAACTGTAGTTTCACCTCGAGCAATGCAAAGATTCCAGGCAATCCATGGCCGCATCCTACCTGAAAATAAAATAGTGAATGCTAGAAACTGAGATAGATGGACAATATTTCTACTAAAAGATATATATACATTGCACATATCTTCCTAATAAATCTCTATATAAACTGGAGGGAAACCCTCTAAAGTCAGTTTATCTAATCTCTATTATGAGAAATTAAACGGAGCATCCACCCTTATATTCCTTAGAGGGTTATGATCATGATGCACTTTAAATTAAAATTAAGAAATGATACATTCTGACTTGCTAACTTTAGAAACAAGCTCGTCTTAGATAAGTACAACATATCTTAGCCACATACTCAAATCAAACAAAAATTCAAAAATGATTGAACTAAGTCCTGCTAAAATCCCAGAAATGCTCAACATTTGGCGACTAAAACCATTGTACTAGGAAGGAGGTTAAAAATAAGAATAAAAAAGCATACTCTATCTTTGCAATTAACTGCATGAGTGGGTGTCAAACCCGATTCATTATTTCCATACAATTAACCATGGAAAAAGACAAGTAAATACCTATATTTCCAAAAAGGTCTTATACTTCTATGGAATTAAATTTTCCCAAAAATGCAGGAAATAAGAAAAAGTAAAGTGGAAAGAATCCTAGAAATTGGCTCGCTATCATTAAATATCAAACGTTCATGATGTTTTTAAACAGGATGCGGTAGAACATGATAAGACACTGGGAAGACAACCTTTAAAACAGCCGCTGTGCAATGTACAAATGACTTTGTGGCAGTCACTACCCCCATGATATTCTTGCATAAATTTTTTAAAGTCTTTAACAAATACAATCAATGATATTGGAGAAATTACTCAAAGATGATTTTTATTTTTCCAATAATAATTTGATCTTCTAAAATGGAACCCCTAGATAATGTCATTTTCTTCAATATACTATCAGAAAAAAAAGCAAAATCCCCAAAATAAATACTCTTCTGTAAATGCAAGAGTATAATATGAAGCAGGTAACCTTAAGAAGACTCGCGGATATCTTGATATTAATGTCCAAATTAAGTGCATTGCAGCGGAATTGGAAAGTATTGATAAGAAACGGTTTCTGATGTGTGTACATGCTTCCTGAAATGTGTATCCTTCTATGTGAACAATTATGCCTGGGGGGGACTCCACACTAAAAGCTATACCAACAATTGCATAAATTTGGCTGTGCAAGTTCTAAATTCTATTGTATATCTAGCATAAAAACTTAAATATGTTTTTAACACACCTATGTTATATATATCCATACTAGCTAATAGCTACAGTGCTTCCAAATATGCATTCAGAATTTCAACTGAAAACTAAACAATCAGCTAGAAAAAGAGAAACCCACCTCTAATACTCGCTTCCCGCCAAATGATATAAGGCCAGTTCTGATATCTGAACGAAGGGCTTTAATTAAATCAAGTGAACCTTCCCACAGCTTCAGTCCTCCTAGACAAAAGGGAACCCAAGATTTCAACTGATTCAGTCATCGACAACATAGAAATGATCGAATAAACAGAAATGCGAGGAACGAAATAGCACCACCTTCATATTTCCCGGGAACTAAATCGGAGTTCGACAAGCCAAAAACTTGTTGGGTACTCACGCGCCCCTGAGAATCGTTCATAAAATAACATAAACTATAAAACTGAATTATAATCTCCTGACAAAATTTTGAAGACCAAGAAAGAAAATCACCTTTAACAAAGTAAGTCCATCCAAATTTACAGACTCCAAATTGTGGTTGGCGGATGAAGGAGCCTAATTTTGAGGGAAAAGAAGCAGTATTAAAAACGACATCGTTTGAAAGAATGATGAAGGGAGAAGGAAGAATACCTCAGAGGCGAGAACTTCAACGCAAGGAGGAAGAGGTATGGAAGGAGATTGTTGTGCAGCATCATCGAAGATTCCGAAGTCGGAAGCAGAGGAAGAGAATAACTGAAACGTTTCCATAATCGTTTTCTCAGCACTTCCAAAAAAACGTTAACACGATTCGATTGAATTGTGGTGAGCGCAGTGAGAGTGAAGAAAGAACACTGTTTTTTTCCCTCTCTCTGAACTTTGTCATCTCTTCTGGGCTCTCAGTGTTCAAAGATTTGGGCTGGGTTGATTCACGTTAAGCCCATTCTTCCGTGAATGTCTACTATTAGAACCCCTGCGTTGCTATTAAAACAGAATTTATAATATAAAAAAAAAACAGAATTCTCTTATTTTACAAAAACTAATTTTGTTGTAAATCGTAATTATCTTAACCTATTAAACTTAACTAAATGGTTAAAATTTGAAATTATAAATATTACTAATTACTTAATTTTGAATTTAAATATATATCAACACTATCAATTAGCCAAATAAATAGTAATAACAATCACCCTCAAATAGGTAGGATGAGATGAAAAATTTAATCCACTATCTTAATGATGAGCCATTTTTTTAAAAGAAATAAAAAATATATTTTTAAAGTTTCTATTATTTTACCATTTTATATTTTAACATTTTTCTAAAACTTAAA
>Ga0123341_1007413_pt1 | contig 9992 bp, 8 predicted proteins | sample Turbeapinknodule_FD_89959 | JGI IMG/M metagenome (GOLD analysis project Ga0123341, IMG submission 89959) | Root nodule microbial communities of legume samples collected from Mexico - Turtle bean Mexico pink nodule | ecosystem: Host-associated > Plants > Roots > Nodule | place: Mexico: Nepantla...
ATAATAAGGTGTATGTTGATATTGATATGATGCAAGAAAAATTTGCTTAAAAAATCCCTTTTGACAAAGTTAAGGAACTAGAGAAAAAAAAATGAATTTATAGTGATTTATTATTAACAAAAATAGAATAATTTCTTAAATATAAATAAAAGTCTGTAATATGTAGAAAGTTAGTTTAGGAATTCATAAATGGATTTTCCATAAAACAGAAAAAGAAAAAGAGAAAAAAATATTATATATATATATATATATATAGTTTTCTCAACTTTTATTCTTTATACGAACACAAACCATAAAATAAAGTTATAAATATATTTTATTAATGGTTGGGTTTGAATCAAAATCTAATACTCAATTCTAATTTCACTGAAACACATAAATACTCGATCCCAAATATTTAAGATCATGAATACATGTAAACATCCCTAATTCATCACTTATGTTAAAAATTCACAGAGTATTTTCCTATATATCAGAGACTATTTCAGATTTGTGCTGGGAGCTAGCTCAACTCCAAGATACATATAAATTTTATTTTAATAATTTGTTGTGTTTTGGATGATTCCTTTTTATCTTCTAGGTGATTATGATTTGAAGGTCATGCAACAAGAGTACTGCATTAATCGGCAGAAAGCAGTAATTTTAGCCATTTATTTTTACTATGATTGTTATTTATAAATATGTCCTAATGTATTGGGATATGCTGGTTAGATTTTTGTGTGCATTCTCCAATTTTAGATTGGTTCTCCAAGTTTCTGCTCCCAGTCATAGCTTACTTTTAAATTGGGTTGCAGTTTATTGTGTTCTCTTCTGTTAGTGTATATGTTGTATAGGTTACACCGCAAGTAATAAAATAGTTACTGATACTGTGGTTAAAAATAAATAATTACTGATATTTAAAATAACATTATCTATGAAAATATAACACGCCGAATGCATCATATTGATTGACAGAGGTGTAGTGTACAAAAATAGTTTTAACTGCCCAGCACCCCCAAGGGTTACGAAGACACAATGTTTTCCAAGAAAAATCCATATCTGCAGTGACATTCAGTACTATGTGATTGGTTCATTGTTTTGTCTCTAACGTAATTGGTTGTGAAATTCCAAACAAAAAGTCTCACTGCGGACGACCTAGTTATGTTTTTGTTGTGCAAACTAGGAAGAACGCTTAACCCGGCTACGTATAGAATCTGGTAGAGGTCCTCTGGTCTAAAGAAAACGCGTCAGCCAGAGAAGCAAGCAAATTCTAAATCTACGAAAAGACAGCCTCTCAGTCCCACGGTTTTACAAAGTTTTAGTGTTCAACTCTTAAACCACATCTCATTCATTGCAAAAGAGAAAACAGAAGAGGACACAAATCTACAGTTTAGTCAGATTTTGAGAAACAAGGAATCAAATTATAATACTCAAATCAGCTAGATAGAGTTGCATTGGCATGTTCTAAGAACAAAAACATCATATATATTCAACAGGATACAGTAAGAGCATTGAAGATAACTTCGTACCCTATTGACCCCAGACTGAATCCCTGACAAGGTCACATGAATAATAAAAAGGCAACTGGCCCATTTAAAAGGAATAACGGACAAAAATGCTGAGTAAAGTCAAGAAGACTAGGTATGGATTTGGGATGAGTCTAGTCTAGATTTTGCCTCTCCAGCTTCAGTTACAGCTTTGAAGGAGCTGGGTATTCAAAATTTTAAAATTTTAATTCAAATGATAGATAAATGAATTATAAAATTAGAAACCTAAGAACTGAATATATGGTTTCAACTTTACTATTGAATAATTATAATAATTTAAGAGATTCAATAATCATAATACTTAATTTATATTTCCAACAATGACAAGAAATAAGATTGAGAGAAATGCATGTGTATTGTCAGAGAGTGAGAAAGTATCAAAGGCGAAATAGTAAATCTTGACAGCACACCTTCGTAACTCTCATCTCTCACAAGGTACAGCATACACATGTGTGACTTTAAGATGGATTCAGGTGCAAGTAGATACATTCATAAACCCACCCCACTTTTGCAAATTGGAAAAAACCTAAACACACTCAGTCAAAGCATATTTTATCCATCAAAATCAGGGCAGGATGGGATATGAGTAACCATGGATTAAGATTTAATTGCCATATCTAGAGAAAAAAACTGTGATAGTAACTGCTAGCAACTCGTAAAGAGTATCGCTGATTCAACAGAACTAATTAAATGAAGAGTTCTTTCATGATACAACTTCTTAATCTAATCATAAGAAACCATTCATCAAAAGTAATTAAATTTAAGAGTTCTCTTATGATATGACTTCTTAATCTAATCCTAAAGAAACCATTGCAAGAAATAGAATGCATGTAAAAGGAACAGTACTGATTAATAATATTAACAACAATGTAAAGAATGTAAAGCATCCATGAGCATGCGATATTCCTGTTAGAGAAGAATGTATTAGGAACATTAAGTACGCAGTTAGCTGCTCATACAGTAATCGACAAAACCAAGTTTGCTGCTCAAGGATAAGAGAGGCTAAACTCACCTGACTACATCAACAATCTCAAAAATTAGTCAGATACAAACCCGGCAGCCAGTTCCAGTTATAGCAGTTGCAGAGAGTCAAATCTGCTAAATGTCAACTTTATAGAGAGAGGAAAGCAGCATATTCAGACAAATATGATTGTCCATTTGCCATATAAAAACAAACAAGCAATACACTAAAACTAGGTTTTATGACTAAGATTAAGTGTACCAAGGATGGAAGGCTAATTAGAAGAATATTATTTATAAATTACAGAAAATAGATAGAAGAATATTACTTAATCTTGGTATCAGCCTGGTTGATGCTAACAAAACAAAACCGTTATTCATATACTGCTGTAGATGAATATGCCTCAACTATAACAGTGATGGAGCAACTTACTTTGTTTCCATTCAAGAAAGAAGTATAAATAATCATCCAAATTTTCAGAGGTGTTGTGTTTATATACATCCAGCATTGAAGCAAAGTAAATTTGAGCAAGATGGCTTAAACCATTGCCTCAGTTTTTGGGTATGGAGAATCGATTAAAAAAGTAATTCGAACATTACAGCCAGAATTTTTTTCTTTTTCACGTACTGAAATATGAACTCAAATTTAATACCTGGAAACATATATATGCTACCTAACTAAAAGATCTGAATTTTCTGCCATTATATTCCAACTGCATTACAATTAAGAGGTTGGATGAAAAACATCATACTAAGCAGGCAAAACAATCCTACTACCACCCACAATATGCAAATACAAAGCAAGACACAAGGTAAAAATAACCGATGACTTGGCTCCAATATATCTTACCACTTCCAGTCCTCTGTTCACTACCTCATCATGAACCTTACCAACACTACTTTTGAATCCATCTGATATTCTCCACATCAAAAACGCCACAAATGACCTCACCGTTTCAAGCGTTACCCTCCCCGTGACATCAAGCACAAACCTTCGGTTTGCCGGCACCGCCAGCGTTGACTTAATCTGTTCAAGCCACCCAACATCCTGAGGCCCCCCAACCGAGCTTCCAATCCTGACCTGCTGCAGAAAAACCTCCTGTTTCAGGCACCCATCTTCACTTGCTGGAACAACAACAGAAGACATAGATAAACCCGAATTCGACCTCTCACTCCGGTTTGACAAAACCTGGTGCGAAGTTCTGACAAAAGTCTCAACAGCACCATTACACATGGAAACTAAAATCCCCTTCACCTTCTCCTGATGCTTGGGATTCGACAAACCGGCAAACATTTCATCATAGGTATTCACATCCATTGTCTTATCAAGAAAAACAGCAACCGCAGTGCTCACAAAAATCTGCACACAATCCCCAATAAGCTTGCCACACCTCTCGTCACAAATCGCATCCACCCATCTAGGAACCACCGATTGAGACCTCTCCCCCATCGATTCAGCACCATAGAAACCCAAAACCAAGTTCCTCGCAAAGCTCCCAACCACAACGGACACAAAACCCGTCCCAGCCTTCGAGAAAAGCTTCTCTAACACCCTATCCGAGAATCTAGAAGCTTCCGCTGTGATTTCCGAGGGAGCAATACCGTTATTATCATTGCCCGCCAGTGAGTTACACCCTAACAAAATCCCAATGGTCACAGCCTCGGAAACCCTAGCCAGCGACGCTGAGAATTCCTTCGATTTGGCGATTTTCGCTAACTGCTTCAAACTGGTGGGGATCTCGTCGGAATCAGAAGCAAGGAATCGGTGCAAGTCGTTAGAGATAACGGTAACGGAGTGTGCAGAATCGGAAATCAACTCGGCGACGGTAACGAAGGTTCTGAGGAGCTTGGCAACACGGTGGCGTTTTTGAGCGACATAGGGTGAATTGTAAGCCCTGTAGGCGGCGTAACCGGAGGCACCGAAGAAGGCAATTAGGAGAAGGTATTTTTTATTTCTTGGAGAAAAATGGAGACCGTTCCTGAGAAGCGGAAGGTCCATGAGAGTGAAAACCCAATGGATTGTATCAAACTGAGATTGGTTTGTTTGGTAATGTAGCAGTTAACAGCGGATCTATAATTGACCATAAAAATATGAGGGGAATACGAAGGTAGCGAAAACAAAGGGAGAGGGAAATGAAATAAATGCAGTTAGTTGTTAGAATCTGAATGGGTGGTTGGAGGGAAAATAACATCTCTCTGTCATCACAACTCCTGCTACACTTTCCTTTGCCCTCTCTAATTTATACTCCAACACTCGCTCATCATCAAGCAATTACGCGCCAAACAAAGGGTGGTTGAAGATACCAGAATTAAGACAACTCAATTCACTGCAAATTACAATCCAAACCTATTCACACGCTAAATCCAATGATTATTAATTCTTCAAGTATATGCATAACTCCAATTGTCTTATTAATAGGTTAAAATGTCAATATAAAAGTACACGGGGACATTTTAATTTATTAATTATTTGCTTGTTATGAGTACAAAGTCCACGTAAGTTTTTTTTTTATCACGTATTAATTCTTGAATCCACGTGATGACTTCCACTAAAAATAATCCACACAATTTGATAAATTCACATTTGAAAAATGAAAACCAATGTCATCGAATAATTTCCGCAAAGCACAAACCGTATGCCCTTTCCTGTGCCTACCAAAATTGTTGGTTTCTTCTTACACGGCTTTATATGAAATAATTCAAATTGAAGCAACCTAACAAAAAAAAGTAATTTTGACACTGTGGACTATGGGTATATTGAGATTTTTGGAGATGAGGAAGCAATTTGTAGGATGTTAAACCAGCTGCACACACACGTACAAGAAAAACAGAAGGGCAAAAAAAAAGTATCCATTATTTTGAGCGAATATTTGGTATATAATTTTTTTTTATTCCTAAATATCATTCAGGTAAGGGAAATATTTGTTTTATAATTATGTTTCTAGTTCATACTGAATAAATAGAAGATTCTAATTCGCAGCTTCAGATGCCTGAAAATTCCCGTTCAGACACTACCCCCGTCAAGGTAAAAACAAAAGTTTTAAAATGTTAAAATTATATGTAATATGTAATTTCAAGTAAAAACTTGAAATATCAATCATTCATTACCTTTAAATAATGATTAGCAAATCGTTTGTATATCACTAAAACGCTCATGCACAATGGAACTCAGGTCATTGTAAAAAGTAAAATTCTCCCTTCCAAATTTACAACCTTCTGTTTCTCCTTCATATCATGCCATCCGATCATTCAAAGTTGTTCAAATAATCACTTTATTGTTTTCAGACAGAGTTACAGCAAGGCCATCAGGAGGACAACACCCCAAAATAGAAAGGAACAAAAGGAGCACCCCAATCCCTACTACAACCGCCAAAAATATATGAGAAAATCCAATATCTATTTTTGAGGACAAAATAAGAGATTTTATATACACTTCTTCCACCTATATGATGTACCTTCAGAAAGAGAGCTGTCCTTCGGATTGTAGCATATATTTCATCCCACATTCTCATTTCGGATCTCAAAAAAACAGGGATTAACATAAATCACAGTCTTAGTTCCACTCTTTCTTTTTCGTGAGTTGTTTCAAAATACGGCATGCAACTTAGAACCCATACCTAGCCTTGTGGCAAAAAAGATGTAGGGAAAAAAGGATTAACAAGTTCTTTTTACAGCTTCACATAGCATCACGGCATTTTATCAACTTCGTTGACCATTCTTTATATACAAAAGAATGTTCCAGACACTAGCACTCTTGCTTTTCCAAAAGTCAGATAACTTTCTTTACTGTTCTTAGTGCTGAGTGAGGATCTACAGGCCCTAAAATTAGCCCAATTGTGTCCGGACTGAAGTTTCAAACCAACTTCAAACCGCCTGTACTTAAACTAACAGGTTTAATGCCATAATCATCATCCTCGAGATCACTGAAGGATATGTCTTCTTCATTTACTATTATGGGGTGAGTTGTTCCACCGTAACCTTCTAAATCAGAATCTTCCTCTGGCCACACATCGTCCTCTTCATCATAGTCCTTAATAATAATTTGAGAGAGTCGACCACATATCGAATCCTTGTTATCAGTTTTAATAATTGAATTTTCCTCAATAACAGACTTATCAGTGAAATGCGTTCCAGAAGATTCAACCATGTATTTGTCAGTCTCGTGATCTGACCTCGCGGAAAAGGAGGTTGTTCTATATCCATATGTCTTATTAGGCATGTCACCAGAATAAGCATCATCTAATAGGCTGGGAGTTAATTCATTGTGCCGTGCGTTGTCCCTTGGGTAGGAAGCGCTTCTTCCAAAAAATTCAAAGTCAGGCTTTGTTTGTTTATGCAATTCCTGCATCCACATTGCTCTGGCTGCCGTAATCTGCAAGTGTTATAAAATAACTAAGACATCAGAAAAGTTCATCTACCTATTAAGGTAGATATACAATACTAGCTGAATCTAGAAGTGCAAGTAAACATTAGAGACCAATATTCTGATGATCACTTAACCAACCTAAGCAAAGGCACACTTAAATAAATAAACAAATTTTTCTTCATATGGAACAATAATATATCCAACGTATTCCAATTTCAAACTACATTATTTTCAAAGAAACTACATTATAAACATTTGAAACTTGAAGAAGAAACGACTTCAACCAATTCAATTATTAACCATCCAATCATAATGCATAACTATAAATAGTCAATAAGAGAATAAAATTTATACACACCTTATGTATAAAAAGGGAGACTTTTCTTCTCAAGGCTTACTGTTTGTCTATTTTTTAAATGTTACATAATATTGAAGAATGCAGATTATAAGCACTTACTAATCCTAAACAATGTCAATATCAATAACATGCCTCGTCAAGATTTAGAACAGACAAAAGAATTACACGTTTACAACATCATCAATACATATATTTTTCATAATAGAGAAGCACTGGTGAATAAAAATGCATCACAATTTAGTAATCTTCCTTGCTAAAAGAAATATGTTGTAAAGAATGAGAATAAAACTCAGAATAAATAGATTTTACGACATGGAGCACATAACAAGCAGATTTGCGCTTATTAAAGTCCAAAGAGAAAACAGAAAGACAAATGGAAATGTAAGGAGAATATGTTTTGAAAGCCAAAGAAATCTCCTACATGTTTGATTGGACGAACTTCTCCATAAGAAGTTCAAAAGGAGAAAAGTAAGAATAAAGATTGAAATTACCTTTTCCATAAACTAATTTATAAAAACTCTCTCACGTAGTTCTCTAAATTTTTATTTTTACCTTATGCATAAGCTAATTTTAACCTATGGAGAAGTTCGTTTAATTATTTGTCTCCCCTTTATCATAAAAAAGTTCGTATAAACAGTTCCTAAGTGGCACATATTTAAATATTGTTTATATAATCATTGAGAACGGGAATTCACAGACAAAATCATTAAGAGACTGACAGTTTCATCTTGATACAAATCAGAAAGCACAAACTCTATGAATTCCAGTATAAAATAACTTGAACCACTGAGAAAGACTTTGAACCGTATTATAGGTGTGTGTATGTGTGTGTGTGTGTGAGAGAGAGAGAGAGAGAGCATTTTTAGCTAAAATGATCAAATTCCATAACGTAGAAAATAGGGAACTGAGCAGCATGAAGGAAGGAAATAAATGCAAGACTCCATATCATTAGCATGATTTATTATTACAACTATTTATACGCCACAACATTCCCCACTTAATCACAATGGATGATTGGTCATTTTTATCTGGTAATTTAATTCCCAAATATAAGCCCATCAGGTAACTTTGAAAACCAAGATTTCAAACTAAGAGCTTGTCCGTCCATGAAATAAAAAAATATTGGACCCTTCATCATTCCTAGCCAAAAGGATTCACGCAATCATAATAAAAACGGTGAAAACATTTAAAAATGACTTCATCAACGTCTTCCAATAGGTTACAAAACACTTGATGAAGCTGATTGCAAGCACGACATGAAAGTCAAAAGCAAAAGCCCATGTAACTGACCTGGGGTGTAGACAAAACCCCTGCATCTTCTTTGTTAAGCCTTGAATGCAAAAGTACAAAATACACTTTCCAGAAATAACTTTCACTCATATGGCAAGGGCATAGTTCAATTCTGAGCGCAGCTAATCTCGGGGTTAATCTTTCAACAACCGCTGCATGCTCTTCTTGTGCATCAGACATGTCAAAATCTACAAGTAGGATTCACGTCAAAAACTCAAACAACGAGTAACGATGAGTAAATGAATCCAATTAAATCAAGTAACACCAGAAACCAAAGCATCACCAATACTGTCAAGACATTATTATCTAAATTACGAAGGCATTTAACACGTAACATAAGCTATACTTAACAGTCAAGAGCTATCCGATCTATCTATAACTACTACAGCCAATTAAAGATGCAATATGTGCATTAATCGTTCTGTGATCTGATCCAATTAAAAAAATCGTTTCGCTCCAGTGAGTGTCTGCAAGAAGTTACCGTCGGTGTCGTCTTCTTCATCAATAGGAAAATCCAACCACGTCTCGGGATGCATAGCTATGTTCATGGCGAAGGCCAAGACCTCCTCCGTGATTCCAACCGCACCTTGTTCGATACCGCAATTCCCTTCCGAATCGGATCCAAACGTAACCGGATTAGAGCGTTTGGAAACGGCAGCCTCGTCCAATTGCGGTTCTTCGTTCGGAGAAAGAGAGCGATGTGTTAATTGATCGGAGATGAACGAAGAGGGATCGGATTGAACATGAGAAAGGGAAAGAGAATGAGAATCCGTTGATGGCGGAGCGAGGAAGGATGTCATTCCCCAAAATTGACGAGTTAGGGTTCGCTTGATTTCGTCGAGGTCCTCTTTGACTCCACGCCCTTCCGTTTCTTCGTCTTCTTCTCCTTCCGATTCTGATCCGAATGCATTTTCTCGTGTTTGCGGCTGCAGGGGGTCTCTCAATGACGTGGTAGGTGGATCGAGTACGGTGTCGTTTTCGTCGTCTCCGTCGCCATCGAGTCGGAGAGAATTTGCGAAGGAGCTAGCCAGCCATGACATTTTCTATTTTTAAAATAAGAAAGAAAAAATGGGGAATCGGAGACTGTGACCTGTGAAAAGGTTTATGGTTTCGAATTTTTTTATTGTTAAAGGGAAGGGTAGAGGGCGTGGATCAGGTGATTCGTGTACTACGGTGGACGTTCACTTTAATTCGACACGTCGCTCTAACTTGTCACAGTGCCACAACAAAATTTGAAACGAAACAAATGGAATTTGAAATGCAGATGAGACAAAGACGAAATCCACCGAGTCACGTGTTTAACTACAAAACGGAGGCAAACGGAAGTTGAATTGAAATTGCAGTACCATAATCAACAATCATAAAAGATTTAATATTTTTTTATCTTTATATTTCGGATCAATATTTAATTTAATATTATAGTTTTTAAAAAAAAATCAATTTTGTTTTTATATTTTAAAAAATATATTCAAATTTATCTTTTCGTTAAATC
>Ga0123341_1007416_pt1 | contig 9990 bp, 5 predicted proteins | sample Turbeapinknodule_FD_89959 | JGI IMG/M metagenome (GOLD analysis project Ga0123341, IMG submission 89959) | Root nodule microbial communities of legume samples collected from Mexico - Turtle bean Mexico pink nodule | ecosystem: Host-associated > Plants > Roots > Nodule | place: Mexico: Nepantla...
GTATCTGTTTGCTTCTCTTATTTTTTTAAATTTAACAAAATTTATCTAAAACAATAAAAATTTAAATATATTCATATGTTAATTTCTTTTAATGTTTTTACAAACTTACCAGTGTGCTAAGAAACTTTATTATTAAATAAAGAAAATAAAATAATAAAAGTAGATGCAATATCTATTGTTTGCATGCATTTTTATTGGATCCGTCTCTCTAGAATACTTTCCCGTGATCATTCTTCAATGTATTTTCATTTGTTCCGATGCACGATTTTTTCTTACTCCACCACCTTATTTATTTTACTAAAATTTATATTTGTGCTGAATTTAAGATATTATTTGTTTTTAATTTTTTTTATAATATTAAAAACGGTTTGATTTTGAATTTATATGTACATTTTAGTAAGAGAAAATAAAAAAATTTCATCAGTCCATTTAAGTTTTTTTTTATTTCACGCATTCATCCCATTCTTTTATTGAAAAAAACAGTAGAAAAAGAGATTAAATAAATATAACTAAATAACATAAACAAAAGAAACTCTTGTTCTTATGATTTCTCTTTCTTTCAAAACACTGAAGTTAGGTTTTAAGTATTACTTTATTTTTTTAAAATTAAAATATTATAAAACAGTTTTGAATTAAAAAACTTTTTAAAACAAAAGATCCTTTCTAGAAACTTCCGAATGTTTTATTATAAAAGAAAGAAGGAAAACAGAGTGAGACAATTAACAGGACGCATCTTGGAATTGTTTTCTTCTCTCCTGTCACTCACCGCCGGTTCTTCTGAACCATTCGGTTAGTTTTCTTTGCTGCATGGATGGATTGTAACTGCTGATTTTTGTTTTGTTTTTTCTCACTAAGAAAGGATCCAACCTTTGAATGTTTTGGAAGAAGTAATTTATTAGTGTAGGGTTTAGATTAACTCAACCCAGATAACAGTTTATAATATTCAAATGAGCAAATTTGACAAAACTAATTTTTCTATAAATATTAAAGTTTTGATACTAAAAAGTGTTTGCATGCAAATCCAAATGCTTGAAAAGAGTAAAAGAAATGTATCCATAAATTATTTTCAGTTCACCTCTTCACCATTTATAAAACAAGTTAAATTTGTAATCTTATTTTATTTTTAGTAATGCAATTAACTGATGCATGCAGTTTTATTTTATTTTTAATAATAGAATTAACTGATAGAATGAAATACACCTCCAATAATTTCATGATGTTATTTGAATAAATAAGAAAATAAGAAACTTATAACCTAAAGAAAATATTTTTTTTTTTTCATATTATAGAACAATCAGGTGTTTAAGATTTTAAGTTTTAATTTTTTTAAAACATTGAAGTTGGGTTTTAGGTATCCTTTTATTATTTTTTTCTAAAAATACAATATTATAAAAAACAGTTTTCAATTAACAAAAACTTGAATAATTTATTTTGCATCTATTTGTTTCTATTATTTTTTCAATTTTATAAAATTGATATAAGACAATGAAAATTTGAATATTTAGTATGTAGGTTACTCTTTCTATATATTTGTAGAACTTCAAGTTGGATATGAAGAAACGAAGGAGAGAAAGCAATAAAAAAAAGGGGAAACTTCTGTAGGTTGAAGTTACTTTCTTCTCTCATTGCATGCTTATTTCAACTTAAGGTTTTGATTATAATTTGAATGCTTAATTTTAAAAGTCCATAAGCCTAACCTAATAGCTGCAACTTATGAAAATATTCTGTTTCTATTTTTTTATACATATTATAGTTTTGGTACATATATCTAATAAGTATTTTGTTGTTATTTGAATAAATTTTACTATAAAATAAATAGAGTTTCTCTCAGTTTAGCTGAATACTCATAGTTTTTTACGAAGTTAAATAATAAGAACACTACACTTAACAACATTTTGGGGAATTTTTGTAAGATACAAAATTGGAAGGAAATTTTGGGGAAAAGGAATTCAGAATCTAGCTGAATATTATTTTACAAAAATTGTGAATTTCAATATATTGTAGAATACTTTTTATATTAACATAAGAATTTGTTCAGGTGTAGTGTTTCATCTTCTATTTTGACATCTTCTTCTATATGTTGTTTTCTTTTAGAAATCTTTTCAAAGACCAAGTCACAATAGTATCATCATTGAGAAAAATTAAGCAAATAGATTTTGAGAAACAACACATGCACTATTGTAACTTTTCAACTTCCAAAATGTCTTATCATTATTGTCTAAAACTTCTGGTTTGATTCTCATAGCACCAAAAACACTTTTCTCTTTAACATTAGATTTTGACATTTGTTACTCTAATGTCAAAGAAAAAATAATTTTGATGTATGAGAATCAAGTCCGTCATTTTGGACAATAATGGTAATGCATTTTGGAGGTTGAAAAGTTACAAAAGTGAATATGATGTTTTGTCCCAAGTAATTCTTAAAATTCGTATGTCCAACTTTTCTAAATGATGATACATTTAGAACCTGGATTCTAGAAAAGTTTCTAAAAGAAAGAACAATGCAAATATCAAAACTACAAAATGAAATTGCCACTTCATCTGAAGAAAGTTGGTTTGTTTATATTCTCATGCGTAGAAGGACGACGATGATAAAATATTTTCTCAAGGTAAGTTATTTTCTTAAGGTAAGTTTTTTTCTTAAATTTTAGTGGATTATTTTTGTGGTTTCAAATTATGTGCATGATATTAGAAAGTTTGCATTCTTTATATTTTGTCAATTTAACATGATGGTAAATAGTTAAGTAAGCTAGCTTCCGTGTGTTGAATATGTTTTGAGACAAAAGTGACCCCTCTTACATACATTTTATTAACTAGAATTATTTTATCTATTAATTAAGAAGCATAATGAAAATACTTATTATATATGTGTTTTTCATGTAAACACTTTATAAAAATGCTAGATTGTAATCTTATTTTATTTTTAATAATGAATTTAATTGATGATGCATACACATCCAATAATTTGTTGATGTTATTTGAATAAATAAGAAAATAAGAAACTTATCACCTTCAGAAAGTCAATTTTTTCATATTATAGAACAAATTATAAGTTTGAATTTGTTTAAAACATTGAAGTTGAATTTTAGGTATCCTTTTATTAATTTTTCTAAAAATAAAATATTATAAAAAATAGTTTTCAATTAAAAAAAAAACTTAAATAATTTATTTTGCATATATTTTGTTTCTATTATTTTTTCAATTTTATAAAATTCATCTAAAACAATGAAAATTTAAGACCTCTAGCAGCTCGTATACTTGATAGACATGTGAATGGCAGAAGAAATGTTAGGAAATAAATGTTAAGATGTTCCTTATTGTTTGCCTTAATTTTTGGTGTGCAGTTTATATCAGTGTTAGTCAACTACACTTAGTAATATTTTGGGGAATTTTTGTAAGATACAAAATTGGAAGGAATATTTTTATAAGACAATTCCAAATTTCAATATATTGTACTTTATTTTTTATATTAATATTTTGTGATGTATTTAAGAAATAAAATATTGAACTATTGATAGTATATACGGTGAAGTGAACATTTTGTCCATTCCATATGTGGCACAATATTGATAAATTTGGTGGTGCATTGCTGATTTTATAATTTCTCCCTACTGATCTCATGAGAAAATGATGCTATATTTTTTTAACAGAAAAGATTAAAATTATGGTATATTGCTGGAAGTTCATGGCTCCATGAGGTCTAGGAGTTGGATTCATATTATTTATTTTATGATCTAGAAATACTAGAAAAGAAAATAAGTAAATTTATTTAATATAAAACTACATTTATGTTATATAATTTGAATATAACATTTTTTTTAATTAGATTTAATGTAGGGGTTCTTAAAAAGATTTAATATATTTGTCATTGTTTTTACTCATTAAGAAAGGAGAGAATGACTAACCCTCTCGAGATTACAAACCATAAACATTCAAATTACCTTTGTACTCTTTCCTATCTTACACCATTAACTTCATCCAACAAGGTAATTTTCTTGAAACAAGTGCCTAAATTTCAACCCAATCATCATATTGTTAATATCCACTTTATTGTAGGAAAAAACAAAGTTAGTTTACAATTTACCATAAAGTCTATGGTGTATGTTTGTGTTTTTAGTTATATTTCATTCTCAAAATAATATCTTATAACATCAATCTTTGATTCTCTTTTGTGACATGAAGGAGTTGTGGCCAACGACGCAAAATCAAAATGTTCAAATTCTCGTCCAGTTCAATTTTGGGGAAATGGAAAATTTTACCACTATGTACTCTTTTTTTTTTATAGATTTTGTGATGCATAATTTTTATTTCATCTTTTCACAGTGTGGTATTTTGCACAGAGAGCAAAATCTAAATTTGGGTATATGAGTGAAAGTAGAATAATGTGAAAGTGAGAACTTTGGTTGATAGTATGATGACATAAGGATTTGTTCTAGTGTAGTGTTTCATCTTCTATTTTGATATCTTCTGCATATATTCTTTTCTTTTAGAAATCTTTCCAAAGACCAAGTCACTATAGTATCATCATTGAGAAAAATTAAACAAACGGATTTTGAGAAACAACACATTCACTATTGTAACTTTTCAACTTCCAAAATGTCTTATCATTATTGTCTAAAACCTTAGGTTTAATTCTCATAGCACTAGAAACACTTTTCTCTTTAACATTAGATTTTGACATTTGTTCCTCAAATGTTAAAGGAAAAATAATTTTGATGTATGAGAATCAAGTCTGTGATTTTGGACAATAATGGTAGTGTATTTTGGAAGTTGAAAAGTTACAACAGTGAATTTGATGTTTTGTCCCAATTAATTCTTAAAATCCGTATGTCCAACTTTTTTAAATGATGATATAATTATAAGCTGGGTTCTTGCAAATTTTCTAAATGAATGAACAATGCAAATATCAAAACTACAAAATGAAATTGCCACTTCACCTGAAGAAAGTCAATTTCTTTATATTGTCCAATGAAGAATGATGATGATGATAAAATATTTCCTCAAGATAAGTTGTTTTCTTAAATTTTAGTGGATTGTTTTTGTGGTTTAAGATTATGTGCATGTTATTGGAAAGTTTGCTTTCTATATATTTTGTCAATTTAACATGATGGTAAGTAGTTAAGTAAGCTAGCTTTTGTGTGTTGAATATGTTTTGAGAGAAAAGTGATCCCTCTTACATATATTTTATTAAAAATAATTATTTTATCTATTAATTAAGAAGCATAATGAAATATGATTTTGGATTCTAAGAAGTCAATGATGACACTTAAAGATTTTAATGTAATTATAATGTGATATTTGTAGTGTTATCATATGCATTTATAACTGAAGAGTGATATTAATAGATATTGTTATGAAGATGAGAAACTTTTGGATGAGGCATATAAAGAAATATTCTCTTAGGCCATGTATGTCATTTTCAATTAGTGAATAATCATCTAGGTATTTTTTACTTTTTGTATGAGACATAAAAGTAGCATTTTTCTTTGTCTTGTACTTGTATTTCAAATAAAATACAACAAGTGTACTTGAATTAAATTTGAGGCTTAAATTTGAGGTATTTATGTTCCGAACATGGACAAAATTGAATCCTTTTTAATATTGATGTATTTGTCATCTATCAACAACCACCTAAACTCTAACTTTTAGCTAAATGATGGAAATTGTGAGTTTTTTTTTTCATATTAGATATACTCTAACAATCTTCATCCATAGCTAGCAAAATTAGCTAAACAGTTTGATGGCCACTACATGTACTCGTTGTAGCTAGGATTTAAGCACTCCTTTTCCGATGTATGTGATATGTTTTTCAATTTCCAAAAATCATTTTGTATGTATTGTTTGAGGGAGAATGAATACTAAGGAGAAGTTCATTATTGTAGAATTATTTTATTCACTTATGTATTTGTGAACCAATTAATAATACTATTATATTTGTCTCATTATGGATTATTGTTTTCATGTTATTTATTTTATGATCTAGAGATAGTAGAAAAAAATTATTTAATATTTATATATGTTCTTTTGTTTGTATATCATGAACTTTTTTTTGGGTATCATTACGTAGATTTTGCTCTAAGATTATAAGAACTATGAACAATTCTTTGTTTAATTATTTCTAGGTGCATTTGAATAGGTCTTGTAATTTTATTTTAATTGACTTGACATTTCGTATATAGTTTTTAGTAATATCTGCTTCTAAAATCCTCATATTATTTACTCCGATTCTACACATTATCTTAAGTTATGACACATTCTAAGTAAAATATATTTTTTGATTTAGATTTAATGTATTGATAAGTTCTTAAAAGAATTTATTATATTGTCATTGTAATTAATAAGAGATTTAATGTATTTTCCAATGAAAATCTATCTCTTATTATATATTCCAATTCTCACGTTAATCTTATACTAAATTCTGGATATAGAAAATTTATTTTTAGATTTAGATTTAATGTATAAGTCCTTAGAAAATTCAATATATTTGTCATTGTAATTATAAAAGTTCTTTTCTACTCATAAAGAAAGGAGAGAATGACTAACCCTATCGAAATTACAAACCATAAAAATTCAAATTAGCATTGTACTCTTTCCTATCCCACACCCCTTAACTTCATTCAACAAGGTAATTTTCTTGAAACAAGTGCCTGTATTTCAAACCATCATCATATTGTTAATATTTTCTTTTTTGTAAGGAAAAACAAAGTTAGTTTACAATTCACCATAAAGTTTTTGGTGTATGTTTTTCCGAGAAGAAGGAGCCTCGAGTTGGTTTATAAGGCCAAAGATCAAGGAAAGGAGGAGTGGAGGAGCGAGAGTTGCAAAAGCTTGTCCGAGAAGAAGGAGTGAGTTGCAAACTGACCGAATGAGTAGTGGTTCAATTATTCTTTTGGTTTCAACCCCATTCGAGAACAATTGGAAGGGTATCGTCAGGCCGAGAGAATCAATGCGAAAAAGGAAGTAAATGGTGTCAACCAAAAGCATGGTGAACGAGAGGATGTCTGATGCCTAGCAGATGGTGCTTTTGATGTGTCTGCATAGAGAGATGACTGAGATGAAGAGAAGGAACAAGGAGATGAATTGGAAGAATGAAGAGGAGATTCTCGCTCTCCGAAGGGAGAATGAAGAGATGAAGAAGAAGTTTGCAAAGGGGGGTCCATTTGGTGGGCCAAGCCACCCTACCGGCCCTAGAACTATTGAGGAGCCGAAAGCAATCCACACTGAAGAGGCTGAGGGTGAGTCATATCTAAATAGGTCGATCCTCACGACCGGTACCTTGAACTTGTCTCGTCGACACCATTTAGTAACTATGTGATTGGGGCATAACTTCTGACTATCTGGAAAGGTTTTAACATGGACTGTTATGATGGTACGACCGACCTCGGCGAACACATGGACGTGTTCACCATGCACATGAGCTTATACACCTTAGGCAATGAAGTCTTGTGTCGAGTATTCCCCACCTCGCTGAAGGAAAGAGCCTTGAGCTAGGTTATGAGGCTTCCTCCAAACTCCATCAACTATTTTGAGATCCTGGTGTCCAAGTTTGGGAAACAATTCGCTACTAGCTGACTGCATCACCTAACTTCTATCGCCCTAGTCAATATTCGCCAAGAGAATGGGGAATCTTTGAGGTTTTTCATGGAGAGGTTCGGTAAGGTTGCCAAGAACATCCAGAGTCTGAGTCCGGACGTGGTCATGCATGACATGGTCACAACCCTACGGTCGGGGTCGTTTGCTGATAGTTTGTGCGAAAAGCCAACTACAAACCTGTATGAGCTTAGGCAGAGAGCTGCTAAGTTCATGCGACTGAAAGAGTTGAGGGAGTTTAAGAATCAGGCTAGGGCCGAGGCAGGTGGAGATAAGGGGAAGGAGAAGGAGAAAGAGTGTCTAAGTCGACCTGTTGTTGGTAAAGGAGATAGGCACAAGGATAATCGGGGGACCCGGTTTATAAGATATACCCCTTTGAGTGCTAATAGGGGAAGGACTCTAGATGAGGCCCTGAGTGCCGATCAGATCCCACCACCGAGAAGAGCTGTGAGCCCTAAGAATGTCGACCGGATTGTAGGTGTCGGTATCATGGAAATAATGGACACACCACTGGGGAATGTCAAGAATTGAAAGATAAGATCGAGAAACTTATCCAAGCTGGACATCTCCACCAGTTTGTGTAGGGGGGCGAGGTTTGAAGCGGTCCCCAAGGAGGGAAGAGACGACCGGGCGGAGAGATTATACCCCTAGGAAGACGAGAGAGGACAATCGTCGATCGAGGCGAGAGGAGCCTCCAAGAAAGGAAGGTGGAGGAAGGGGTGACCGAGAGGTCATAAATACCATTGTCGGGGGCTTCGCTGGGGGAAGTAGCTCTAACACGGCAAGGAAGAAAAACGTATGAGGAATGCAGCAGGTGAACACCATATCTTTCTGACCGAGGATGTCACTCATCATCTTCACCGATAAGGACTATAAAGATGTCGACCCTTCACCGGACGACCCCATGGTCATAACGGTTGATATATACAACTTTTCCATCATGAAACTATTTTTGATTGATCTCTCTTTTTTAGTTAATGACCAGGAGCGTAAAACAACCTTTTTATACTCCAATCAGATGGTCAAAGCAATTAATTCAAGAACTAAAAGTAGTTTGAATCATTTAAAACAAATTGGTACAACTTAACAGAATTTTGTTAAGGTTTTTAGAAAAACAACCAATTGAATTCTCAAAACATTCGGTTGAATTGATTTGACAGCAAAGTCAAAACAAAGTCAAGTTTTTTAAATCCTTTTTAAAATCCACTAAGTGTAAAACAACCAGTTGAATCGACATTTCAACAGGTTGGGTTTTCACACTCTTTAAAAAACACATATTTTTCAAAAGGATTAAGATTCAATTAACCTTGGATCATCATAAAGAGTGGATTAACAATTCAAACACTACTAGACACACAAAAAAAATCAGCAACAAGAGTCTTCAAGCATTCCTCTTGGATTTGGAGACATTAAAGCACTTTGTTCAACAATAACCTCTATTGAGTCATTTACGCAGGGTTGCAGTTTCCCCCACAAAACCATCCTTGGGGAATGTGTTTTCCGAAGTTTTTTCAAACCTTAGGAAAAGTCTTTCAAAACCCAGGTTAAATACCATGGGTTTAAGAACTTCCGTAAAATACCATGAGTTTCAAAACTTCTGTAAAATATCATGGGTTTAAAAACCTCCATAAAATACCATGAGTTTAAAAATTTTTGGAAAATGACTTGCCATTTGAAATAACCTTCAATCTCATTTTCCACCATCTCTAACGATCCTCCTGAGTTCTCACTTTAACCGTAGACACATTGCTCGACTAAATGGCAGTCATAGCAAGGAATCACAATTCAGTCACACTTATGTCTGTTATATCTAAGGAGAAGAAACACTAAATAAGACACTATCTTCTTCTTACTCCATTATTGTTTCTTCCATCACCTTACTGCCCCAACTTGGGTCACAAAACATTTTTACCTAGCTCGGCAACAACTGGTGTTTATCACTACTTTATATATCCTAAATAATTGAATTATATATTAGTTATGGGGTTCAAAGCCATGTGTGTTCTTGGCTAAAGATTGCAAGAACATTTTGTAAGGAGAAATTAACTTTATTACTTCTCACTTTCACAATGAATTAACTATTAGATGCATTTTAAAATAAAGACCTTAAATTAAAATAATTCAAAATTATTAGTATTAAATATTAAAAATTATAACAATAATTAAAATTGGACATAAAATATACGTACACACAAGCTAAAACAAAACAAGTCAGGTTTTTTTGAAGTATGAGTTCGTAACAAAAAAAAACTAGGAATCATATAAACCAACTACCGTCAATCATAAGAAATGTGCAAATACTGTTGAAATACTTATTATCCAATGTTATTTTGTTGAGTTTTAAAAATAAATTTTTGAAACTTTAGAAAACTTATTTATAATGTAAAGTTACACTTTCAA
>Ga0123341_1007417_pt1 | contig 9990 bp, 6 predicted proteins | sample Turbeapinknodule_FD_89959 | JGI IMG/M metagenome (GOLD analysis project Ga0123341, IMG submission 89959) | Root nodule microbial communities of legume samples collected from Mexico - Turtle bean Mexico pink nodule | ecosystem: Host-associated > Plants > Roots > Nodule | place: Mexico: Nepantla...
ATTTTATTTTATTGTTTATATATTGGATAGTAAGTTATGTAATGTTAAAAATTAATTTGATACATAACTTTCTTTCTAAGATTGTTAGTTTTAAGGAACAAAAAATTGGATAATCGTGTATAGATCATGTCCGGCGCAATTAAATATCAAAATATAAAAAAATTTGCATACATGAGACATTAAATATCAAAATATACTTTTTGGCTAGTGGGAAACCATGTCCGGCGGCAATGTCCTCAGGAGTTAATGGCTCAAAGTTTGAATAAGCTGATTATTCAAACATGATCCATACACGATTATCCAACTTTTTGTTCCTTAAAACTAATACTTTTAGAAAATTATGTATCAAATTAATTTTTAACATTACATAACTTAGTACCCAATATATAAACAATAAAAATAAAAAAAAATAAAAAAAAAATATGACGTGGCAGAAGTCGTGTCAACTAGGCACGACTTCAGTATGACATAGCAGAAGTCGTGTCAAGTTGGCATGACTTCAGTATGACAGGATAAAAATCATGCTAAGTTGACATGACTTCAGTATGACATGACAGAGTCGTGTCTAATTGAGACGATTTGTGCATATGAAGTCATGTCGAATTGACACGACTTGCCTAAATTTATAATTTTTTTAAACAGATCCTATTTTGGTAAAAAATAAAAATAACCCCATCATGATCAAAATCCCATAATTTTTCTGTGTATATATCAATTATAGTACGTGGTACTAGTCAAAGAATTCCAAAAAATGCAAAACATAACCTCAATTCATTTATTAAACCAAAATCAACTCAAACATACAATAATAAACTACTGAAGGGAATCCATGTGCAAAATATTCAATCTTAGACCTCTACTAACTAAATAATTCAATAATTTCCAACATTTTATATTATAACTCGACAATTTAAACTTCCATTTCAAATAAGGTATATGATGCAAGTTAAGAGCTACACATGGTAATAGTTCTCAATTCAAAATTACAAAACATAACCATGCTTTCTCAATTTCACTCACATATAAAAAATACTAAAGTTTCAATATCATTCACATAAAAATACTATGGTTTCAATATCATTTTTGACGACGAAATTTTTGATTTTTTTAACTTAACTACATGTAAGTACATTATCAAAGTTTAATTTCTGAGCATAAATTAAAATCTTAAACTAAAGCTTAATCCGAACTAACTTAACAAATGAATATTGGAGTGGATGATGAACTAAAAATACGAATATAATTGTTTGATCACATTCAAAATTAAATCCTGACAACCAACCATTTCAAAATAAGCATCAAATAATTTAAATTTCATTTATCACAATCATCCTCATCATGCAGGTAGATACATCATCAAAGAAAAAAAAAAAACTCAAAGTTTTTAACTCTAGATTTATATTTTTTTATCAACAAATCCTAAGACTAAAAGAGAGGGATTAAAATGTAGAATAGTGTCAGTATGAAAACACTCACTTAACATCTCAAAATAATAATATTTTAATTATATTTATTATATTTTTTTAATTTAAATTTTTAATATATATTATTATATTATTAAAACTGGTTGTAAGATCGGTGTATTTTTTTTAGGATTCTCAAAATATTATTTTTCTAAGATAAAAGAACCGATCTTCCTAACTCCAAAGTCCAAAGAAAAACCCATATCCCATACCACTTTTATTGAGTGCACCACTCCTCTAAACTCATTTAAATTATACTCACATCAATTATATATATATATATATATATATATATATATTAACTTCAATATATTTTCTTGCATATAAGTGAATTTAAGTCTTCATTTATATTTTGTAAAAGCACATTATTTACCGTTAATATAGAATTTCAACTTTTTTTCCCCTAACTTAAGGTGTAATTGTTTTGTAAAAGAGTCAATGAAGGAAAAATAATGAATGAAAAAAATATTTAATAAACGTTAGGTACAAAGAGAAATAACCTAAATGGATACCCAATAAAAGAATATTATAAATAGGTGATAAACTTAAGATGTAAATAGATTGAATTTTATCTGATAATCAACTAAAATCAATTATGACTTGGCAGTTTCTTCCTGCACCCCTACATTTTTCTTCCTGCAACCCCATAATTTTGTAAATTCCGAAACTGACCTCCACAATTTCGGGATCTCAGAGTGTGCTACGGATTTATCAATCTGGAAGTGAATCATGTTGCATTCCGGATGAGGGGGTGTTCCGAAAGCAAAGTTTGCATAAATATTGATTTTCAGATTGTTGAATCCGGAAACCCAATTTCTATTACGGATTGATTGATCCGGAATGATTTTTTTCAATTATGGATTTCTGAATCCGGAATGCATATTTTGAATTATGGATTGGCGGATCCGGAATGATTTTTTCAATTATGGATGTTTTGCATTTTTTTATTTGGATTAACACTATTATTCATGTACTACTGGAAGCATCAATCTGGGAGATTACCGGATGCGCCAATCCGAAAATTTACCGGATTTCATAATCCGGAATACAAAAAAAATAAAATATACAGTTTATATAGGGACAGTTTTTTCTTTGCGCAATCTTGTGGGGGTGCAGGAAGAAAAATGTAGGGTTGCAGGAAGAAACTGCCTTATGACTTTATCATCAGAACTCTTTCGTGGTACACACACCCACTCATGAGCGAATACCGAGATCGAAGACCGATAGATCCAATTGACCTAGTCTAGTAAGTAGGAGTCAACAAATCATATCCAAGTCCAAAATTAAGTTCAAGGGATCGAAAGCCCAAACCAAGATAGAAGATTGTCAATAGGTTCAAATAAAAAAGAAGTTTATTTTTAGGCCATTGCAGAAACAAATGATATGGAAAAACTCTGGATTATAGAATCTAGAAGGTATTTCTAGATTGAAAATACCTTTCGGATTCTATAATACACAATGAGTTTCTTTAATAATTTAGAATGTATTTCTAAATTATAAAATCCATAAAGTATTTTTAGATTCAATAATATCTTCTAAATTTTGTAATCCAAAATGTATTTTTAAAGAGAAAAAATAGTCTGGATTGTGTAATACAAAATACAATCCAGGAGGTGTAAATAGAAAAAATACATTTCGAGATTATAAAATTCGAAATATATTTTTCAAGTACAAAATGATCATTTACATAGGAGTGCTAGGAGAAATCATGGAGGTGCAGGAAGAAACAACCTGCTGAACCGGTCAGGTTACGGGTCATAACCCAATCCATCAAATGGCCCATTTAGGACATCAGATCCGAGTCGAAAAGGAAAACCAAATCCTTCCGCCGCCCGCGGAGGAGAGTAGCCATTTTCATATTTCTGACGCTTAAATTAAAAACTGTAACCAAACACCAGAAACTACCCTTTGCCGCCAAAATCAATTGCTGAGATTAACCCAAGGTACGTTTCTCACTTTGCTAAATTTTGTAATAAACTGCTTTGAATTTACTGCAATTAACTCACTTGAATTTACAGCAATTAACTCACTTGATTCTGTGAGTGGCAGTAAGCGAAAATGAAAGAAATTGTTACTCTCCAAGTTGGCGATTTCGCAAACTTCGTTGGTTCTCACTTCTGGAACTTTCAGGTTTGATGCCTATTCGCTTGTTTTAATAAATTTCAGATTGATTTACTTCTACACATTTTCCATTGTTTATTGACTTTAATTTCTGTGCTGTGAGTGTAGAAAAAAATTGCACTATCAATCAATTAAAAATAATTACCTTGTACAATGGTTTGTAAAGATTCTACGATAGTGATAAAATTCTTTATGCTATCGTTGCATGTACTGTTTACTCATGTTTATTTATTTAATTTAGCTAAACCTTCTTTCCTTTTTCTTTCTTTTTCTTTCAGTGTATGTTGATATTCTATAACTGAAAGTACCGTTGATTGAACATGTTCATTTCGTAATCATGCATGTAATGTTTCATTTGTGTTCAAATTGTTAGGATGAGTTGCTTGGGTTGGCTGGGGATCCCTCTGCTGATTCAGTGTTCAAGAATCATGATCTTAACATGGACGTGCTTTATCGTACTGGTGAGACACAGCAGGTGCAATTTTCTGTTGTTGAACAATCATTTTCTAAAATAAATAAATAAATAAATATGTAGTATGTGATTAGAACTGTATGTTGTTGTAGAAGATAGAATGAGATGTTCTATTTGGACTTTTTGTCAATATGCTGCTATGTAGTGCTTTCATTGCATGTGCCATTTCCATATTACATGTTGAACCGGTTCATTAAGTGTAGTTCAATTTGATTGGATTACTATTAACTGATACTCTTATATTCTAGTTGGCATAATTTTAGAGGTGACAAGGGAAAATGGGGAGTGATGATCCAAATCTGTAGATTGGAAGAATTAGATGTTTTCCTTATTTTGACACCATTTTCTATTAAATGTGCAGGGCATTCCTTCCTATACTCCTCGCCTGGTTTCAATAAACTTGAGAGGTATTTTACTTATAAGTATTTAAATTATTGAGGAAAATATCATTGTTGTTCCTTTTGCCCTTTTTATAGGATCTATTTGCTGGTATCTCTGTTTATTGAGTTGATGTTGCTATGTGACAGCCAAGAATCCATGGTTGGTCTTACATTAAACTGAATTCTGAAAAAAAAAAATACTGATTAACTAAAATTACTATATGTAGTAGGATCAATGTAGTTGGTATAAACTTGAAAGGTTCATTAGTAATTGTCTACAGTTTTTTTAAACTACCGGTCTACCAGCCTTTTATTTTTGGGCATGGAAATCAAGACAGGTCAAGTTGGTTGGGAAGACATTAGACAAAATGACCCACGCTGTAACATGGTTACAGTTCACAGCTTGCTTTGTTTGTGAATCTGAGAAACTGAAAATGAGAGTCATCACAAAATTTGGGAACATTATACAGTGCTAAAAGCAGAAGACAACTCATTTTCCTTGTACAAGTGATAATGTACTGTACTTAAGAAGTTATGAATAAGGAATATAATATACGCTAGGTGTATATGTTGGAAGTAGTAGTACATATTCAAGATTGTGGATTTTTAAACTTTTTAGACCACATTCCAGCCTTTCCTTTGTACCCTTAAAGAGCTGAAGAAAACACAATATCTTGCCTACGCGGTGTCTCCTTCTTTTACTTCGGTTTTTATTTCCATATCCTTGCTACTTTAATTTATTGTGTTAATTTTGTCTTCTTTTAATCTCATGATGTTAGAATATCTCAATGTAAACTTATTTTAGCCTAAGATTAATTGTATACTTTCTTATCCCTTTATTTTTCTCTTGGTGTAAGCAAAATTTGTCCCCATCCACTTGTAATCTATTCTTGGGATTTTTCAATCTTTTCAGGATCCCTTGGATCTATGAATTCACATGGTACATTGTATACGGAGGTTGCTTCCACATCACCAGATGTTGTCACCTGGTGAGAGCTTTTACTCTATACTTTTATATTGATGGTTGAAGAAGGTTCTCTCTGAAATGGATGATATTGGGAATTTTAATTTCTGCTGTGTGAATTTTCTCAGTTACTAGCTTGTTTTAGTGAAATGGCAATGGATTCATTGTTTTTTTTTAAAATATTGGCAACACGGAGATATCGTGTAAGGTCAGTTTTGAATATCTTCTACATATGAAATACTTGAAAACTGTAAGTGAGAGGGCAGTTCTTTTCTACAAAGAAACATACAAGAAAACTCTGATTCAAAATGGTAAATTTCTTCAAGAATAACCTGCAAACATTGTAAGGTTCTATTTACATGTATCTTCTATTCTTGGTGTGGAGCGTCATTTTAAGCTTTATAGGGTTGAAATGAAAATTTGAAATTGTTTTGCCTGCCTCTTTTTATTGGACATGAAATCTACGTCATCCGTTACATCTGTCATTGTGGTTTAAATTTATATTCAAATGCACGGAATTCCCATACACCAATGTGCAGGACTGGTAAAGTTTCCACTCAAGCCTCTGAACCTTTTAAAAGAAATTTGTTCCTGCAAAGACTTTATGAAGAAGAGGAAAACTCGAATATGTTAAATGAGATCCCTGGTTCAAAGAATGGTTCTCCGAGTGAGTATGAGGATAAGGAAATAATTGAGTGCCTGGAAAATGGTGTACAGTTTTGGTCCGACTACTCAAAAGTACATTATCACCCCCGGAGTCTTTATGAATTAGATGGAGTTTGGCCAGTCGTTGAGGAATTTAACAATTATGGAATTGGAAGGGACTGCTTTGCTTGGGCTGCGCAAGGGGAAGAAATCAGTGACAGGCTTCGATTTTTTGTTGAAGAGTGTGACAATATACAGGTAACAACTTATCACTTTTCCAATCTTGTAGTTGGGTTACTTCTCGTGTATAACTTTAACCCTTGCTGTGAGATAATGAATAGTAATATAAACTTTATACCAGAAGTACAGTAATCTAGTTTCTCTAAAAGGCTTACTTATCATGGTAGTTTTGCAATTAACAAAGCTACATTTTGACTAGATATCCTGGCTTTTTCTTGTTCAACTTTATAAATTTTGGTATGAGATTTTCAGATTGATGATACTATATTTATAACTTCAAACATAGGGCCTTTGTCCATTAAGTTCTTAAAGGAAATTAATTTTGGTTTGGTGTGCCTCTTACTATCTTTAAATATTGGCAAATTTTGACAGGGATTTCAATTTATTGTTGATGACTCTGGAGGTTTCTCTGCTGTCGCTGCTGAATTTTTAGAGAACATTGTAGACGAGTATACAAACATTCCCGTCTTACTGTATGCTGTCCAAGGTTCTGGTCCACGCACAAATCTTCAGAGCAGGAAGCGTACAGTCTCAGAGGTTCTTCATGATTCTATATCATTTTCAAGATTGTCATCATACTGTAAACTTATTGTGCCTGTTGGTCTGCCCTCCTTAAGTAAAAGTATGTCAAATACAATTTATTATATTTGACAGCACAGTCAAAATAGCCTTACTTTGATAATATGCAGCAATTATTGATGTTTGACTTGCTACTACTTTACTAATTTGAACGCCGGATATCATTAATGGCATTAAATTTTGTTGTACTTTGTTCTAATATTGATACAATCCTCCTTACCATTGTTAATGTATTTCTGTTGGCTGGCAGATGCACAAATTATAGATTCCAATTGTCTCATTCAGTTATACTAAATCTTCTTTTGATGCCCTTGTAAGATTGACTATTCACCTAATTTCTTAGGTAAAGCTTCCAGATTCCTCCACATTGAAGATGCGAAGCATTTTCACTCGAGTGCAGTTTATGCTGCAGCACTACACTCCATTAGTCTACCTTTTCGAATGGTTCCAGTTGGGCCTACTGCAGATGCTTGTTCTAGTTCTGGTGCTGTGGATATTCATGGAGTTGTACAAATGTTATCAGGACAAGGAAGGCAGAATATGGTGTCAGTTCTTGATGTTGCCATGCCAGCACCAGCTTTAACTGGTAAATGTGAACAGTTTTTTTGGCTGATCTCCATAAGAGATGTATTTGATTGGTCTTACTCTTGAAATTCAGGGGGACAAAATGACCTGTCTCTGTTAGAGATGTTACAGCCGTTGACCCCACAAACAGCAGATGATGTTGAAGACATGCTGGCTATTGAACACATGACAGTCCACGGAGCTCTTGCATCAGGTATTGGCTGCAGAGATTTATCAATTAATATTTTCTTCATGTTTGTTCTGCTTGTCTGTATGGATACCCTTGTCTCAACTGTCAGAGTTGCTACCATGTGTAACTAGGAGGTCACAGGTTTGGTTCTTGAAATTAGCTTCTTGCAAATGCAAGATAAGACTGCATATGATAGAATCATACTGGGTCTGATCCTTCCTGGACCCTGCCATGCTTGGAGTCTTCTAGCCCCCGGTTGGCTTTTATGCTGTGCTTTAGTTTTCTAATCTTAACACAACAGTATTCTTCGCTTCAATGTTTTGGCCCATAAGCCATATCTAATAAGTATATTGGTTTAATTTAGTGTAAATTTTCTAAATTTGAACTTTACCGTTCTCTTTAAGCTTATCATGAAAACGACATATTTTAGGGTATGCATCTTTTATTGGCCAGTGAACCATTGGAGGCACCAAATCATGTCCAAATACACACATTACATTTTTTGAGGATATGCAAAAAGAGCTCAAATTGGGGTTTGAAATGAAGGCAACTACCAGATTTCTATGATGAAATGTTTAATAATGCTATTGATTATATCTATCTTTTAATTCTGAATGAACCAAGTGATAAATTACCATTTAGTTTTCTTCTGTAGCACAGCGTAACAAGTGATATTTGGTCCTTGGTTTTTGCTCTTTTATTAACCCACTATTCATTTTCTTTATTATGGAACTCTCTGAAGTTAGATCGACACAGATTCATCATTATGCAATACTTCTATTTAATTAGACAGATAAGCTCACCTTTTGTTGTTAAAAAAGTGTATCTTTGTAAGGTACTCAACCATAGTTTAGTTTGTTACATTTGTTAGGTTACTGGATGAAATAATTTGAAAAAGGCATGTTGCTTATCGACATGCTTAATATTGAGTTTCTATTCAGCTGCTTTATTAAGTTCTCTCCTTTGAATGATTGTTTTTGTCTTAACCCTTCACTGTTTTGGTTCTATAGAAGGTCATCGCGCTTCAGTTGGTGAGGTAAAGGATACAGTTGATGGTGCTTTTAGATGTGCCAATACAAGGCCAATGTCCTGCCATCTATCCGTTGCTCTTTGTCCCTTGCCTATCCCATTGCCTTTTCCATCAATCTTTGGTAACAATGTAGGCAAGCAAGGTGAACTAATGGGTAGTCAAACTATTAATTCATCACCCAAAGGATCCCTTGAGATTCATTCCGTTCCCATGGCCGCCAGATTACGTTCCAGCAGTGTTGTATTACCACTCTTAGAGAATAAACTGCAAAATCTTCAGCGTTTTGGAATTCAACGAGGAGCAGCTGGGGCAGAGTTACTTAGAAGTTGGGGCTTTGGCATGGAAGAATTGATGGAAATGGATGAAATGTTATCTAAAATGGTAGCGGCATTGCGCCCTCCTCAGTTGACATCAGATTCAGATTAGAATATATAGGTTGTTCTTCAAAAAAAGTCAGGTAATATTTGTTGCCATTGAGTTTCAAGCATTTTGTTGGATAACTCTCCAAGCCACATAGTTGATTTTTCTTTACAGGTGTTGTTTATTTTCATTCTGGTAACTTGGTGCTTTCTCATCGACCAATAGCGATTTGATAGCTCCCATGGGATTAACTTAACCTTGCCTTTGGTTTGGGATTTCATGACGTATTTACTGAAGTTAATCCATACTTCTCAACTTCCTTCTTCCTTCCAATCTGCTTGCAGCTCTCACCACCCTTGTCTTCTCTTTTACCATAGTCTTTACGCTTTTTTTTTGTCTTTAATCTGAACTTAAAAAATGTGCCACGGTGAAATGGACAGAATGTAATAATAAAAAATAACAGTGGAATGATAGCATTAAGAAAGAGAAATGTAACCACACAGATTAACGGTATGGCTTAATGTTTCGAAAATAAGTTTAGAATTCTAATCACACAGATTAATGAATTATAATTTTAGTTTTTTCTTAATCTATTGAAGCATTTTTTAGAATAAACTCATGAGAAAACCAATTCAAATTTGTTATGATATTAACCATGTCCAAAAGATTTGTGTACTAGTGTAAATTAACAAGCAAGAGAGTAAAAAGATTGACGAGACATAAATAGAAAGAATTAACAAGCGATAGTAAAGAATATTTTTCACTGACCAAAAAGTAAGTGGGGTGTCAACTGTAAAAATGGGTATAAAAAGTAATAGCCTGATATTTATTATTAAGTGAGAGTTAGTTTTTTTTTTATTTCTTTTAAGGGCCATTTTAACTTCACACAATAATTTTTTGGGCACCTACCATTTATTTTAGATGTTTTCATACTTTTTATGAAAAATCTAATTTATCTTTTTTTAATTGTAGAATTTAGAAG
>Ga0123341_1007418_pt1 | contig 9990 bp, 8 predicted proteins | sample Turbeapinknodule_FD_89959 | JGI IMG/M metagenome (GOLD analysis project Ga0123341, IMG submission 89959) | Root nodule microbial communities of legume samples collected from Mexico - Turtle bean Mexico pink nodule | ecosystem: Host-associated > Plants > Roots > Nodule | place: Mexico: Nepantla...
ATTAAATCATTATGAATTATATAAATTGACAATCAAGATTTATGTGTTCAAAATCATCTATGAACAATGTTAGTCAAATAGAAAAAAATCCAAAAGTGAAAAGAAAATATAGTTCATTTAAGATATTTCATCTCCTTCTTGATCATCATCATTGAAAAAGACACTTTAGTTGAAATTCATTTAAAGACAAATAACAACTTTAAAAAAAATTCACATTATATGAAGATATGATAGGAGATTAAATAAAAACATTCCCAATAATACATATATAATAATATATTCTAAATATTCTTGATTATATATAGGATTTGTTCCTTATTTCTATAATCATATTAGAAACTTATATTTAGAAAATCATTGTATCCTTCTAAAATTTGTGTTGGAACTGTGTTAGAATGGTCAAAGACCTAAAAAATGTCTTTTGAATTTGACACTACATCGATATGTGTCGTAGGTGTGTCAGTGTCTGTTATGTGTCGGACATAGGGACACACCATTTAAGAGGTGTGTCCGAATTTCATAACATGTGATTGCTTGTCCTAGTGTCTAGGTACCAACTATTATCTTCAATTCTTTCATTATTCATGCAAGCCATAAGTAAGGTGTCACCTTCTTTACTTATTTCTTCAATATAATTGCATTCTCTTCAATACTATTGTTTCTAGGTGCTCTACATTTGGAAGTGTAAGGACAACTTCTCATAATTGTAGCGTTTCACATTAGAGTTGTCATACCTTGATCTTAAGTTGCTTTGCCAATAACCTCTTGTGGAGCTTTCTCTTCTTTGAATGTTGTTGTTAATTGATAAAGGGGCCAATGACAAAGAGCAACCATTAGAAGGAATAATTGCACAAAAGCCATCATGGCAATGGGAGAGAATGTGTCACCATAGTCCAATATGAATATGTAAGTATAACCTTTGGCTACCAAGCAAGATTTGAGTCAATCAATAGTGCCATCAGGACCAACTTTGATAGCAAAGATCTACTTACAACCAACAACAACTTTTCCAGAAGGCAAAGGAACAATATCCCAAGTTCCACTATTCTGAAGAACACACAGTTCAACAATAATAGTTTGTTTCCAACCAAGGTGGGCAAAAGCATCACTTATAGTTTTAGGAATTGATAGAGAAGAAATAGAAGAAAGACAAGTAAAAAGGGATGGAGACAATCGATGATAGCTTATAGCAATATAATGAGGTAAAGGATTACGAGTGCAACATGTACCTTTATGAAGAGCAATGGGAAGATCAGACTTAAGTGATGGGGCCAGAGGGGACGAAGGAGGTGCCACCAAGGGAAAGTTTGTAAATGGCGTAACTGGACGGTGTAGATGTTTTTGGCAATGCAATGGTACACTCAAAGAGGAGGCAAAGATGATGGATCAAGTGGTACATCATACACAACTGTGGTATCAAAGGCAAGAGGGGTGGTGACCGTGCTAGTTGGACTATTAGAGAGGAGAGAAGTAGACGTAAATTAGAGAGAAGACTCAAAGAAGGTAACAATAGTGATGAAAGGGAAGGTAACAAACACGTATATGCTCTTTTAGATTGAGAAAAACCTAAAAAGACACATTTGTGAGATTGAGCAAATAACTTATCAAGGTCTGGAGTATGGATATGGACAAAGCATGTAGACTTGAATACTCGAGGAGGTATGGGTTATCTAAAATTGAGGATGACACGCGATTGATGAGATAGGACACAGTGAGAACAATATCACCCCAAAATTGTTGAGGAACTTGGTCACAAACTAAAAGGGTTTGAGTTGTTTTAGTAAGATGTCTATTCTTGCATTCGATAACTCTAGTTTTTTGGGATCTATATGCATGTGGTTTGATGAAGAATACAATGTGAAACCATAATAGTTTGAAAGGAATGAAAAGGATACTCACGAGCATTGTCACTACCAAAAGTGCGAATGGAAATACCAAATTGATTTTTAATTTCACTGTAAAAGGATTGGAAAATAGCAAACAACTCAACAATTTTTCATTACGAATAACCAAGTACACCGAGAATAGTCATTAATAAAAGTTACACAATATTGAAATCCTAAATTGGACTTAACATGACTCATCCTCAAATGTGAGTGAACCAAAGCAAAACAGACAAAGCTTTATTGGAGACACTCTTCGGAAAAGGACTATAACTATGTTTGCCTAAATGACACAATTTACAAGACAAGGTAGACAACCTAGACAAACTTGGGACTTTTTGCAGTTTGGCGAGGCTAGGATGATCCAACTGAGCATGGCTGAGAGAAGAAAAATCCACCACCGAGCTAACATGACCAGAGGTCCAAAGATGGTAAAGGCCATGAGATTCACATTTGGTGCCAATCATCAGTCTTGAACACCGGTCTTGAAAGAAAATGGAGTCTTTATTAAAAGAATGACACAATCAAAGGAATGAGTGAGACAACTAATGGATAGTAAATTAAATTGAGATCTAGAGACATAAAGAACATTGTCAATGGAAGGGGAAGGGAAAAGATGAATAGTACAAACACCATGAGATGGAGCTTGAGAACAATTAGTCATGGTGACAGATAGTACAAAATAAGAAGTGGAAAGGGAAGAGAAAAAAGACTTATTACTAGAGATGTGATAAGTGGCCACAAAGTCAAGCACCCAAGGGCCGAGATAAGTGGATTGAGTGAGACCAAAACAAAGGGCTTGTGTGTGCAACAAAAGTAATGGAACCAGATGTCTGAGGTTGTTTTTCATACCATTTCTTAAAGTCATGGAAGATAGGTGAATCAGGGGGCCTATAACAAGGGATAGAGATGGAGCAGTTTGGGCAACAACAGTAGATTGAGCAAGACAACCATGCACTACATAACATCGATCAATCATATAGCCTAGTTTGTGGCAATGATTACATTTAGGATGACTCTTGCCAGGTTTCCAAGACCATTTGAGCTCATCACGCTGAGATACCAATGCTAAAGAGGGGTTGAGAGATAGAAGGTATTTTAGTAGATGACTTGCATGGCACATGGAAAAGGGTGGACCAAGTAAAGGTCAAAGAGATCACATTTAGGGATCCAAAAATCTGATCCCGAACAACCGAATACTCTTTGGGAAGTCCATATAAAGCCATCAACATAAAGAAAGTTTGGCATTGTTCTAATTTTTGAGCAAGAGTGGATATGGGAGGCAATAGTTCATTAAAATCATGTAAGAGAGCATGAACTTTGCCAAAATATTCAACCATGGAATCATCAAGAGATTTGGGAGCGACAACATTAAACAAATTTTGACAAACGCCATAGAGATGTTGAGTGTCATTTGTGTACAGTAGTTGAGCTTGTTCCCAAACTCCAAAACATGTCTCATGGGCATGAAATATTTGTCTGAGGGAAGGATTGATGGTCAAATTTAGAATGATGTAGAATTGAGCATCAACCTGAGACCAGTGAGGGTGATCTTTTTCATCAATGGAGGTTGCTGTTGGGTAAGATGATTAACATAATTTTGGCTATTAAGCCAAAGCTTTAAGCTAAAGCTTCAAATCAGATGCCTAAGTGTCATAATTGGTTTTGTCTAGCTTGTTAATGGACAAGGGTACATTGACGTACTTAGTAAAACTGGAAGAATTAGACCAAGCACCACTAGGAGAGAGAAAACAACTTTAAAAAGTGAGAACGTCCCCAAATAAAGTGAGAAATGTCAACTGATCACCGATTAGAAGCAAGACCATATCGGGAAAGAGGACAATGTGACAAGATCGATGTTTTGTGATCGAGGCCAGAAAGGAGGCTAGACACAACGCTAAGCAAGGCATGTTGTTGCTTCGATGGATTCAGGATCGGCGACGTGGTGATTGTTTGGTAGAGGCACTTCGGACAATGGTCTCTCTGGTTTAAATGACAACAACAATGGTGATGATGACAGCAGTGGTAGAGACAACAATAAGGAGGTGGCGAAGGAGGCCATAAATCAAAATATAACTCGATTTCCGAAAAGAATTTTACACCAATGAACAGTGGGTCCTTTTGAAAGGCATAAATCTAGTTTAGGTTCAACTACCATCTTAAGAAAATTGATTTAAGTCTAACTCAATCTCACAAAATTGGCTTGTAAGGTGAGGTTTTCACCCACTTATATACTATAATTTGGCCTTATATCTAGTCGATATGAGCTCTTCAGCACACCCATCCACATCAAGGAATGGAAATCTCAAATGTGGGACAATGGAGAATGCAATAATGGGTGACACGAGGCTAAACACCCTGCTAAGCTAGGCTCTGAAGGGCTCTGATACCATGTTGAGATATATGGTGAGAGACAAAAATAATCTCCCTGTGTGTCTACTACAACAGAGGAGCATGTATATTTACAAATGTCTCAAATACAAAGAAGATACAAAGAGATGGGCCAAGACCCATATATTTAGTTACATTTATCAAAAATCATCAAAACTTGTCCACAAAGAGATGGTCTAGAACTTCTAGACTTGTATTAGATTGTTCGAGTGTAGGGAGGAGGTGACCTTGACAAAGGTTAGGCAGCTCCAAAATAGTGAATGTGAACTTGGAAGAGTTCTCATAAAAAGAGAAAGAAATCCTTTCAAGAGAGTGGGTCTACCAATCTAACAGTTTTGACAAAGGCTCTAATACTATGTTAAATTTTTAGGGAAGAGGAAAACATTAAGTTGAAACTGTGTATTTCTAAGACAATAGGGTGCTTTATTTATATATATGTGTGTGTGTGTGTATATATATATATATAATCTTGATGACTTTGATTATATAGGATTGGTTCCTTATTTCTATGATTATAACATATTTGAAATCTATACCTTCATTGAAATAGGAGAACTGAAAGCCGAATAAGGCTATTTTGAGTTTATATTACTTTTTTTTCTTTTGATCTCAAGTATTAAATTGCTTCAACCCTCATCTTTGTTGATGAACTGATTGAATTTGCAGGCAAGCAAAGGATGCAATAAAGATACTTAAGAAGCAATTGAGCAGTAAAAATCCCAAAATTCAACTTCTGGCTCTTTTTGTCAGTATTTTTTCAAATTACAACTTTCCTTTTTTGTCAGTACTTTAATTCTTCAAAGTTATTAAGCATTTCATTCACTTTGATATAATGAATTATGTTATATTCTATTTTACTAAATTTTTGCAAATGGAAGTAAAAGTCCTCAAACATGTCATTCTGTCTGCATGAAAGATAATACAATTAAATTGCTTCCAAATGATGATAACATAAAAAACTATGATTACCTGACATGGATATTTTGTATTCAAATATTTTATGTAGGCACTGGAAACCCTTAGTAAAAATTGTGGTGACAGTGTATTTCAACAGATCATTGAGCGGGATATCTTACGTGACATGGTTAAAATAGTGAAGAAGAAGGTATCTTTGGACTTTTGATACTGAAGATTTCTATTATTGTTATTTTTAAGAGAAAATTTTTAGGGTCAGGGTCACAGTCCCATCCTAGAGTCACGGTAAGGCCTAGGCTCAATGAGTGCTTGCAGGGGTTACTTACCTATAATGTACCCCACAACAGACTTCAATGAGTTTTTGTACTCTGACCAACTTAGTTTACAGCTTGACTTGGATGTGTCAAGTGCGAACTATTCTTTACATATTTCTTTTATAATTTACTATAATTTCTGCAACGGTATGTTTGAAAGGGAAAACTTTCTCATCAAGTTTTAATATTGTACAGCCTGATTTAAGTGTGAGGGAAAAGATATTGACTTTGATTGATACATGGCAAGAAGCTTTTGGTGGACCAAATGGAAGGTATCCCCAATACCATGCAGCATATAATGAATTAAAGGTGATTACTCTTGTAAATTTAGACATTTATAGTGTTATTCTATGTTTTTCAAGTGGCATTACTATTGTAAACTGATACATATTGACATTTTTAATTTTCTATGATGTACATTCGTATTGTGCTGAATGACAATGTTTCATTTGGACTGTTGTTAATTTTTTACACTTGTCTGGAACATGCTTTTGAGAGTTTTTTCATTCATTCAACAACTTTTTCTGTATCTCTGCAGCACATGTGTCAGTTGATTTTTCACTTGTCATCAGTGTTTCCTCGTGCCCTTCCCAGAATATTTATACTAAGTTGTTGTAATGTTGAATTTTCTTAGTAAAACATTGATATTTTGTATTTGCTATGCACTTCCTCAATAACCGGCAGTCTGCTGGTGTTGAATTTCCCCCACGAGAAGAGAATAGTGTTCCTTTCTTCACTCCTCCACAAACCCAGTCAGTTGCTCATATTGCTGCAGAAGAATATGCTGCTGCTGCTATTCAGTCTGAAGCATCTGGCCTTAGGTACTCTTTAACTGCATCTTTTTCTCACTGTAGTAACCTTTATTTGTTTTAGGGTTTAAGGTTTCTTGCTGATAAAAGAAACCCTTTGTTTTTCGTGGCTAATAAGTTTAGTCATTGCACATTGTGTATGAGATTAACAAAGTTGGTTTCTCCACCTTATAAACCCAATTTTATGTAAAGTTTTAGAATATCTAGAAAATGGATCACAATATTGTATCTTACTTAGAATTAGAAAATTAAATACTCTAGCATACTTTAGAGGTTCATTTGAGTTGTTTCCATTTTTTCTTATATTTCATAATTTATTTTAATATTTAATTAGGATTAGCAATCTAGTATTACTGTACTATAAATTGAGGTTAGTTCTTTGTATTTTATATCACATCCTAGCATATCAAATTGTTATCAATTACAGAATATTTTTCAATGTCATTTTATCATCTTTCACTCCTTTCCTGCTGTTTATGGTCATGGTTTTAAAATTAATAAAAAAAACGAAATTTCTCATAAATCTGAACAAACCTACTTTTGGATTATTTTTGCCTAATAATGAAATTTTCATTGCCTCCACACTCATGAAGTTCTTCCATTGGCAACTTCTGCGCATGTCTCACAAGGGACCTAGGAGGAAATTATTTTATTTTATAATAAATGTAGAGTAGCATCTAACTGCATGGAGATTCACCGTCTTAAGTTGTATTGGTGTTTATCCCCTGAACTTTCTTGTTATCAGTTTGCCAGAGATTCAGAATGCTCAAGGACTAGCAGATGTATTGAGTGAAATTCTTAATGCCTTGGATCCTAAAAGTCCCGAGGTGGTATAACTTTTTATATTGTTGTCCTTTGTCTACTATCTGACTAGCTACGTTATCTCTATTCTGTTATTATTGTTTATGAAAAATATATTTTTGAAATTTTGAAGTTGTTATTTAGGGTTGTTGGGCAAAACTAACTTTTAAGCTGACTGGTAGTTGATAAGTTGGCTATTAGCTAAGTTCCGAAGTTATAAGTTCCAAACTGATAAGCTAGCTTATTGAATTAAAAGTATTTTGTAAACTAGTTGGTAAATGTAAAATGATAAATAGAAGGATATAACTACATAAGTTATATTATATAAATGAAATTTGTGTTTCCTCAAAAAGGTATTATTATTATTGTTTAATTGTAATTTTAGATTTTTTTATAATAATTAATTTTTAATAAACTTTTTAGTACTGCTATTCATTTTTGAAATAATTTGTTGTAATGTTTTTTTATTTGGATAAGTCATGAGTTGATTTAATGAATATTTATCAAATTTAAGTTTCATTATCTTTAAAAATTTATTTATTTTTATTTCTCAGTTTAACTTATTGTCTAGCACAAAGTAGAAATAGCAAGTAATGAATATTAATTGCTTTTTTAAAATTCTGGACAAAATATGCAGGTTGTGAAGCAGGAGGTGATTGTTGACCTTGTTGACCAGTGTCGTTCTTACCAAAAGCGTGTCATGCTTCTTGTGAATGAGACTGTGTAAGAATATTGTTTGAGAAGACCAATTCCATTTTTTGTCAGAGTAATTAACGAGAATAACTTAAATGTTTAGTTATTTTTAGGGATGAGCAACTTTTATGTCAGGGGTTGGCACTGAATGACAGTCTTCAACAAGTTCTTAATCAACATGAGAACATTGTAAAAGCAACTCCTGTTACAGGCACAAGAGGAGTAGAAACATCAAGTCTGCCACCTGTAAATGTAAAGAATGAAGAGGACGACGAGTCAGAGGATGATTTTGCCCAACTAGCCCATAGGTGAAATTGCAGTATTTACATTGAACTCTTTGGAAGTTATTTTGTCGTAGTGGATTATGTCTCTTATATGAGAGCATGTTGGTTACATGTCTAAAGCATGATTCATTTTATATTACCTTGAGTGCAGGTCATCACGAGATACTAATACACAGAGACGGAAACAAGTCAATGAGAAGGTAGAAGCAGTGAGAATAAACCGAATTCTTCCCCCACCACCTGCACCAAAGAAACCAGTGTCCTCTGATGCTGGTATGATTGATTATCTCAGTGGTGATGTGTACAAAATAGAAGAATCCCATGAACTCTCTGAGCCAACATCTTATGTTGAACCCTTTCATTCCAGTTCCAATAATCCTGCCTCAACCACTAGAACACTGTCTTCATCTCCGCCTTGTTCCCCAAGTACCTCATCACCAAGTTTAAGCAAGCAGCCTGTGTCTGATGAAACATCTGTCATCAATAAATCCTCAGAAATCCTTACTCCAACTCCTCAGGAAACACAATCTCCTGGCTTCCTTCCACAACCCCCTTCAATGTTTTATCCGAGACAACAGTTTTCTGAGCAACAAGGTGTGTCTCATCCAAGTTTTGGGTCCAGTTCCTCAAATGACAACTTGTTGGCACAAACCCAGAATCTATCTCTGAATTCGTCTACTCCAATCAAACAAGAGAAGCCAGAAGAGGTCCTTTTTAAGGATCTACTTGACTTTGCAAAATCCAAAACCTCATCACCTTCTAAACCCAGCAGTAGGCCATTTTAAGTTTTTGTTTGTATTTTCATTGGAGCAACTTATAAATGCTATGAATCAGGTTTTGCTTCTGATCACTCTAATGACCCATTTTAGCGGTCTTCGGTAATTTTTTAGTATGATCTTCCCGTTTTTGTATCCGGTTTAATCAGTACATTGATGCATATATTCATGAATATTGTTCATATTGATTGTTTGCTCATGTTTTCAATAATATTAGATTCACGAGACTTATTCAATTTTTCTTTTGATTACGCTATGGTAAACTTTTCTGCAAAGGCTAAGCACCGTATTTGATCATGGTCTATGAATAATTCAGCGATGGGGTTGAAATCATGGTTATAGAATCGAGATGAGATAAATAGTGAATCAAATCTTATTATAAATAGTAAGATACATAATATATCAAATATAATATATTTTTAAATAAAAATAAGTAAGATGAATAAATGTTCAATTTATAAAATCAAAGAGTTAAAATGTTTCATCCACACAATTACAAAACATAATATAATGATTATAGGCAAATTGATTGTCTTCGTTTTTTTTTAAGCTTTTTGAGATTTTTGGAAAAAATTAAACGAAACACGATCTTTCATCTTATTTTCAAAATGTGATTGAATCGAAAATAACGAAACCGAATCGAGAATCCAACTATTAATTCACAATTCACAAAAAAAACGGAGTCATGATCCGATCGACAATGTTAAGTTTTATTTGAATTGATTCTAACTATCATGGTTCAAATAATAAGTTACATTATTCTGAAGTTAGCATATTCCATAGATGTTAGCGATGTTTAAATTTCTTGCTACATAAATTGTTTTTAACTACCAAAGTTATCGACGTTAAATAGATTTCAAACTAGCAATACAAATGTCTCCTTTGTAATTGACTTAAAACTAATTCTGCAAGACTTAGATAACGGTTGCAATTTTAAAATCTTCATGAACTACTAGTTGAAAGGTCAATCAAGTTATACAGATTTTCTTCAGTACAATTTAATTCAAAATAGACTAATTACGAAGAAAAGTAGTTATACTAAATGGTTAGCCACTTTATTTTAGCCATAATAAATCTAAGTTTTTGTGCTATATTCTAACCAATCACAATACACTACTTAAAAA